>Ga0209829_10000258_pt1 | contig 49185 bp, 40 predicted proteins | sample C_140205_EF_Meta_FD_187311 | JGI IMG/M metagenome (GOLD analysis project Ga0209829, IMG submission 187311) | Freshwater microbial communities from Lake Croche, Canada to study carbon cycling - C_140205_EF_MetaG (SPAdes) (version 2) | ecosystem: Environmental > Aquatic > Freshwater > Lake...
AACCGTCAATTATTTGAAATTGTTTCAAATCATGGCGGAACAGTTTCGAAAGGTGTTGAACAAAAATATGCACAAGCTCAGCATGCGTTCCAAACCATGGTGGGTAACGTGGCTAAAAACGCACCTGCTGGCTCCGAGCCTGCTGTAAATGCATTCAAAACGGCATTAGCTGCTGGTAACCAAGCCATGGAGTCGGTACAAAATGCCGTCAAGCAAGCAACGGAATTGGCGCAAAGTAACTATCAAAAGGCGACTGACTCCGTCATTCAATCGAGCAAGGATAAATCCAAAAAATCTTGATTTTTTGAGTTAGTCTCTTTAACGGCATTGTGGGATGCCGTTTTTTTGAGTAGGGATGAAAGGATTAGCAATGGATCGAGTTACAGGCGTGGTGGTTGGCGCAGGCGTTGTTGGCTTGGCCGTTGCTCGTGCGCTTCAAATCAATCTGGGCGGCGATTGGCTGATTTTGGAGCAAGAAAATGCAATCGGCACTCAAACCAGTTCACGCAACAGTGAAGTCATTCATGCGGGCATTTATTATCCCAAGGGCTCGCTCAAAGCGCAGTTGTGTGTGCAAGGTAAAAAAATGCTTTACACCTATTTGCAAGAGAGGGGATTGCCTTTTAAACGCTGCGGAAAATTAATTGTCGCAACTCACGACGAACAATTGAATCAATTGTTAGCGATTCAAAAAAAAGCCGCGGACAATGGTGTGAATGATTTGGTTTTGTTGGACGCGCAACAAGCCTGCGAATTAGAACCCCAATTATTTTGTAAAGCTGCACTTGTTTCACCCAGCACGGGTATTGTGGATAGCCATGCTTTGATGTTGAGTTATCAAGGTGATTTTGAAAATGCGGGTGGTGTGGTGGTTTTTTATGCCAGCGTCAATCGGGTGTTACCAACAGATCACGGCTTTGAATTAACCATGCAAGACAACACTTGCATTGCGAGTCAATATTTGATTAATGCTACAGGCTTATCAGCGCCACTGCTGGCCCAATTGATTGAAGGCTATGCATCTTCGTTTGCGCCTACGCCGTATTACGCCAAAGGCAACTACTTCACACTGAGTCGAAAGTCACCCTTCCAGCATTTGATCTATCCCGTTCCAGAGGCAGCAGGCCTTGGCGTTCATTTAACTTTGGACTTGGGCAATCAAGCCAAGTTTGGTCCTGATGTGCAATGGGTCGATGACCCGCATGATTTAGAGGTAGATCTCAGTCGTGGAGACGCTTTTTATGCAGAGGTGCGCAAATACTGGCCTACACTGCCCGACGGTGCTCTGGAGCCTGGTTATGCGGGCATTCGACCCAAAATCAGTGGGCCCAAGGACGCGTCTGCAGATTTTTTGATTCAAGGCCCGCAAACGCATGGAGTTGCAGGATTGGTTCATTTGTTTGGAATTGAGTCGCCAGGATTGACTAGCAGTTTGGCCATTGGTGACGCCGTGCTACAACTTCTTAACGATTGAAAAATTAACTATTCGATTGAAAATATTTTTGAATCGATGAGGCGCATTCAGCGATGAGAGCGGGGCCCTTATAAATGAGGCCTGTATAAATTTGAACCAAATCGGCTCCTGCTTTTATTTTTGCTACTGCATCTGCACCACTGAGGATGCCACCAACACCAATAATGGGAATTTGAGCGTCTAAGGTTTGTCGCAATTGTTGAATGATGCGATTGCTTTTTTCAAAGACGGGAGAGCCTGACAGGCCGCCCGTTTCTTGGGCGTGCTCAAGACGTTGCACTGTTTGTTTATCGATGGTTGTGTTGGTAGCAATGATTCCCCATGATTGAGCAGATGACGTATCAACGTGTCGCAACAGGGTGTGAGAAACGCTTTGAATTTGTAACTCATCGAGATCGGGTGCGATTTTGATGAAGATGGGCGTATGTTTTTGATATTTTGCTTGCAATGCCTGTCTTTTGTTTTCTAACGCACGTATCAATGAATCAAGCGCTTCATCGGTTTGCAAACTTCGCAGTTGATGGGTGTTGGGACTTGAAATATTAACGGTCACATAATCTGCATGGGCATAAACACCTTCAAGGCCAATCAGATAGTCATCAGTGGCTTGTTCAATGGGTGTTGACGCATTTTTTCCAATATTCAAACCCAACAACATGGATTTTTTTTGCGCGGGTTTTCTGCACTCAGTCAATTGGACGTTTGCAATAAATTGATCCAACCCGTCATTGTTAAAGCCCAGTCGATTAATCAGCGCATGCGCCTGAGGCAAGCGAAACATCCGCGGCTTGGGGTTACCAGGCTGAGCCTTGGGGGTGACGGTTCCCACCTCAACAAATCCAAATCCCATGGCCGAAAAGGCATCGATACAACGGGCGTTTTTATCCAAGCCTGCCGCTAAACCCACGCGATTGGGAAAGCGAAGCCCAGCAACTGTGACGGGATCGTTAATCAGGCCTTGGCAATAAGACCATTGAAGCGGTGTATTTTGAGTTTTGGCCAAGAGAGATAGCATTTGATCGTGGGCCTCTTCAGGGTCCATAGCAAATAAAAAGGAACGCGTGAGTGCATAGGGAATCAAGGACATGGCTAAACTCTAGGTTTTGAAACAAGGATGGATTTTCGCCCATGAACAGCAACACCACTCTAATGAGCCAAGATCAGCTCAAAGCCATGGTTGGCAAAGCGGCTTTGGATTATGTGGGGCAAGGTGAGGTCATCGGTGTGGGCACGGGCTCGACAGTGAATCATTTTATTGATGCTTTGGCCACCATCAAACAGCAAATCAAAGGTGCGGTATCAAGCTCGCAGGCAACGACGCAACGATTAAAAAGCCATGGCATTGCAGTTTATGACGCATCTGCGGTCTCGCGATTAGTTGTTTATATCGATGGAGCCGATGAAATCGATCATCAGGGTTTCATGATCAAAGGAGGCGGGGCAGCCCTTACCCACGAAAAAATTTTGGCTGCGATGGCCGATCAATTCGTTTGTATTGCGGATGCAAGTAAAAGGGTTGAGGTACTGGGCAAGTTTGCGTTGCCTGTAGAAGTTGTGCCGATGTCGTGTTCGTACTTAATCCAAAGATTTGAAGACATGGGCGGCAAAGCCGTCATACGTCAAAAAGAGGGTCAAAACTTTGTCACCGATAACGGTCAATTGATTTTGGATGTGAGTGGTTTATCGATCGATCAACCCTTTGCATTTGAATCGCAAGTGAGTCAATGGCCTGGTGTTTTAACGGTGGGTGTCTTTGCATTTCAAAAAGCAAATGTGTGTTTGCTATCTAGCGCAAAGGGTATCGAAAAAATTATTTATTCGTGATCGATTAGTTTTGCATGCCTTGGTGACGAAGCAAAGCGTTAATCGTCGGCTCGCGTCCTCTAAACGCTTTGAAAGATTCCATGGCAGAACGACTGCCACCAACCTCAAGAATTGATTGGCGATATTGTCGACCTGTTTCTGGATTAAAAGAGCCATCAGCGAGCGCAGTTTCTTCAAACGCAGAATACGCATCTGCGCTTAAAACCTCGGCCCATTTGTAACTGTAATAGCCCGCAGCGTAACCACCTGCAAAAATATGACCAAACGAATGAATTGATCGATTCCAGTCGGGTGGAATAATGACCGCAACCTCTTGTCGAACTTCGCTCACAATTTCTAAAATATGATCGCAGGCGTCAGTTCTCATGTGCAGCAGTATATCGGTGAGAGAAAATTCGATTTGACGTAATGTTTGAAGCCCACTTTGAAAGTTTTTAGCGGCCAACATCTTTTCAAACAAAGCGCGCGGCAATGATTCTTGCGTTTCGACGTGCGCAGTCATATGACGAATCACTGACCATTCCCAACAAAAGTTTTCCATGAATTGGCTGGGCAACTCCACAGCATCCCACTCAACACCACTGATGCCAGCGACGTCGCGCTCATTGATTTGAGTGAGTAAGTGATGCAACCCGTGGCCAAACTCATGAAACAAAGTAATCACATCGTCGTGAGTCAGTAGGGGTGGGTTGGAGCCCACACTGGGTGCGAAGTTGCAAACCAAATGCGCAACCGGTGTTTGAAGTTGTTGGTTGTCAGGCCTGAGCCAGCGCGATCGAACATCGTCCATCCAAGCGCCTCCGCGTTTGGCGTTGCGCGCGCTGGGATCTAAATAAAACTGTCCCACCAATTGCGAGTCACGCTCAATTCTGTAGAGTCGCACGTCTGGGTGCCAGGTGCTTCCTTTGTCCAATCGAATCGACACTTCAAAAAGCGTTTCAACAATTTTAAAAAGTCCTTCAAGAACTTTGGGCGCAGTGAAATACTGTTTTACTTCTTGTTCGCTGAATGCGTAGCGTTTTTCTTTGAGTTTTTCGGAGATAAAAGTAAAATCCCAAGGCTTGAGTTGCTCAATGCCTAGTTCTTGACTGGCAAATTCTCGAATCTCTTTTAAATCGATGAGCGCAGAGGGCTTGGCTTTTTGTGCCAGATGGCGTAAAAATTGAATTACTTGTTCTTCAGACTCTGCCATTTTGGTGGCCAAAGAAACTTGCGCAAAATTTTGATAGCCTAAGAGTTGCGCTTCTTCGTGTCGCAATTGCAATATTTCTTTCATGCATGCTGAATTGTCAAACTCTTTTTGTGCCGATTGATCGGATGCACGCGTGGAATAAGCACGGTAGATTTTTTCACGCAAATTTGAATTTTTTGTAAATTGCATCACGGGTAAGTAACAAGGCATTCTGAGCGTAAGAAGGTATCCTGTCTCGCCCTTGGATTGCGCAGCTTCACGGGCGGCTTCGATCACATCTGAGGGCACGCCGTCGAGCTCGTCGAGATTCACGATCAACTGCCATGAATCGGTGGCGTCCATCACATGCTCGCTAAACTGTTGCGTCAACTGAGCTTGGCGCTCTTGAATGTGTGCAAAGCGAGCTTTGGCTTCACCTGTTAGCTCGGCGCCTGATAAAACAAAATTTCTGAGGAGCAAAGCGTGCGCACGTTTTTGCTCGGAGGTGAGCGTATTTGTATCAATGGCTTTGTATTTTGCGTAAAGCTTTTCATCGCTACCCAAGCGAGTCCAAAACTCAGTCACTGTGGGCAATGTTTGTGTATAGGCCTCACGCAGTTCGGGTGAGTCCATCACTGCATGCAAATGAGTCACCATTCCCCATGCGCGACTAAGTCGCTCGGTAGTAACGTCTAAGGTGTGCGCTAATTCATTCCAAGTGGGCGGGAAATCGGGTTCAGTGACCAATGTCAGGGCTGCGTTGCAAATATAAAGTAAATCATCAATATCCGATTCAATGTCTTCGGGTTTGATTTCTGAAAAACGTGGCAAACCAGAAAAGTCTAATAAAGGATTGAGTAATGTGGAGTTCATAGATTCAGTGAATATTTATTTGAGCTGATTTCAAAGTATTGGTTAATAATAAAGTGATGGTCATAGGACCCACACCGCCAGGTACAGGTGTGATGTAACTTGCTACTTGTTTGACACCCTCAAAGTCGACGTCACCACACAACTTACCTTCGTCGTTTCGATTCATTCCTACATCTAATACAACCGCACCTGCTTTGACCATATCGGCGGTGAGAATATTGCGTTTGCCAACAGCGGCAATGATGACATCGGCTTGCAATGTGATCTCTTTGAGATTATGGGTTTGGCTGTGGCAAATGGTGACGGTTGCGCTTTGTTGCAAAAGCATCATGGCCATGGGTTTACCAACGATGTTGCTGCGACCGATCACAACTGCGTGTTTACCCTTTAAATCGTACCCAATGTTCTCGAGCATTTTCATACATCCATGTGGCGTGCAAGGCCAAAAACCTGGCAAACCCGTCATAAGTGCGCCTGCACTGGCCACATGAAAGCCATCGACATCTTTATGAGGAAAAATAGCTTCGATCACACGCTGGCTATCGATGTGAGAGGGCAGTGGCAACTGAACCAAAATACCATGAATTTTTGGATCGTGGTTGAGAGCTTCCACGCGTGCCAACAATTTTTTTTCTGTTGTTTGTGCATCGTATTTTTCTAAGAGTGAATAAAACCCAACGTCTTCGCATGCTTTCACTTTGTTTCGAACATAAACCTGACTGGCCGAATCTTCACCAACCAAAATAACAGCCAAGCCCGGTTGGATACCTTTTGCAGCCAGTGCTGTGACTTGGATAGCGATATCAGCACGAATTTCTTTGGAAAGAAGATTGCCGTCAATGATTTGAGCTGTCATAGAATCGATCCCCGTGTATGTAATGAAAACGCCCGCATGAGCGGGCGCTGATCAGGTTGAATAATTTATGTTTTGGTTCCGGTTGGGCCTAATGCGATTTTAAGTAAATCGGCTACGGTATTGGCGTTTAATTTTTCCATGATGTTAGCGCGATGCGCTTCAACAGTTTTAATGCTGATGCCTAAATCATCTGCAATTTGTTTGTTCAGCCGACCCGCGACGATTCGCTCAAGTACTTGCGCCTCGCGTGAAGTGAGCTTGGCCATCAGAGCATCGCGATTAGCCGCCAATTGGTAGTCTGCAAAGGATTCCTTGGCTTGTTCGAGCATGAGTTCAACCAAAGAGACCAATTCTTCTTCTTTGAATGGTTTTTGGATGAAGTCCATGGCACCTTTTTTCATGGTGTCAACTGCCATTGGTACGTCGCCGTGTCCAGTAATGAATACGATAGGCAAAGGTGATTTGCGCTCTACCAATCGATCTTGTAATTCAAGCCCTGTCATGCCGCCCATGCGAATGTCAACAATTAAACAAGCTACTTCTTTTGGGTCGTAACGATTTAAAAATGTTTCGGCAGAATCAAAACAACGAACGCGATAGTCTTTGCCCTCTAACAACCACTGCAAAGAATCACGAACCGCTTCATCATCATCGACGATGTAAATAGTGCCTTTTTTAGGAATCAAACTCATTGAAAGCTCCGGGTAACTGGGTATCGCGATGATGATTAGGTAGACAAATGTTCGATCCAGGCAGGAAGCCAAAAGGAAAACTGACATCCAACAATTTCTGTCTCATTGTAGAGGTTCTCAGCCTGCATTCTTCCATGGTGGGATTCCACAATACTACGGCATAAATTCAGTCCAATTCCCATACCTTCTGTTTTTGTAGAGAAAAATGCTTCAAATAAGCGATCCAACACCTCAGGGGCCAATCCTTTACCGCTGTCGGTGACCTTGAATAAAACCGCCGATTGCCCTTGCATTTCAGCAGGCATGACATGCAGTTGAACCAAACGTTGATGGTGAGGCCGATTGGCGATATCAATGGATTCGGCGGCATTTTTTAATAGGTTGATTAAAACTTGTTCAATCAAAATTGGGTCAACCATGACTTGGGGCAGACCGTGAGCAAACGTGTAATTGAGTTTGACCATACGTCTGCGCAATTCGATGTTAGCAAGCTCCAAAGCTTCTGTCACCATCTCTGTGATATTGGACGCTATGCGGTTGGGCTCACTTCGTTTAACAAAACTTTTGATGCGCTGAATAATTTGACCCGCTCTTTGTGCTTGATGTGCTGTTTTTTCTAATGTTTTAAGAAGTTCTTCATCCGATATTTGTTTGCCTTGAATGCGCGAGACCATGCCGTTGCAGTAATTGCTAATGGCAGTGAGCGGTTGATTGAGTTCGTGCGCAACGCTAGAGGCCATTTCACCCATGGTGATAAGTCGACTGGCCGATTGCGCGCGTTCTGCTTGGAGTGATGATTGTTCCTCGGCCAAACGTCGCGGCGTGATATCAGTTGCAATCACCATTTGAGCCAATCGCCCATCGACCCAATTGAGATAACGAGATCGAACCTCTAGCCACTTGTTAAGTTTAGGTATAAAAATCTCTGCATTTTCAGCCAAAGTTTCGGTAATGCCCGCTACGGGAAAGCCTGCCAAATCATCAACCGAATCGTTAGAGTTAGATGATTTTGTTTCGGGTGTTCCTGCTTGTGTCACCATTTGAAGATGGCCATTGCTGAGATTGCCAAACCAAAGTCGATAGAGTTTATTGGTGAATAAAAGCTCAGCGCTTCCTAGTGGCGCAACTGACACCGACGCGTCCAATGCTTCTAGTACTTTGGTAAAGCGCTCATAGGAGGCGGTGAGTTGTTCTCGAATGCGATTGGGTTCGGTGATGTCGGTCATGGAGGTCATCCAACCTGTGTGCTTTGACCGTGCGTCAATCAACGGCGAAACGTATAGACGTGCATCAAACACTGTTCCATTTTTTCTTTTCACGCGCACTTGAAATCCACTCGACGTGGTTCGGCCTTGTAATTCGTCTGCTAATTTACTGGTTAATATTTCTTTGTCCTCGTCGGGCCAATACGGAAATGGCGGCATGAGGCCCACCAACTCTGCTTCAGTCCAACCCGTCATTTGACAAAAAGCTGCATTCACGTAAGTAATCTTGCCGCTCAAGTCCATGGCCCGCATACCCGTCAAAATCGAGTTTTCCATGGCACGGCGAAAATTCGTTTCTGCAATCAAAGCTTGCTGCGCTTGAAGTCGTCGACGTGTGTGTCGCCATGTTCCAATCAGTAACCAAGCGGTGATGCCACTGAGTGCCATTACCAGCCAAAACATACCGTTGCCAATCAATCCCTGTGAGGTTCGGTAAGTTTGAGCCCTTAAGTTGAGACTATTGCCAACAGGTGACACAGGAATGGCGAAGTCAAAGGTTTTATTTGACCAAGGAATAAGTGAGTTTTTGCGGTTGATGGATGAGATCGATTGACCTGCAAGAATATTTCCTTTGCCATCCAAAAAAGCAACCGCATGGTGTGAACGAATGTCGGTTGGAATGGTGTATCGCAGCAAGCCATCGATCGAAAAATCCGCAATGATCACACCCTCAAATTTGGAATGCATGGTGATGGGTAAGTGCAGTTCCAAAATACTTTCTATGCTTTGCCCTTTGGTATTGGAATAAATAGGCTCTGAATAAACAGAAATCTTTAAATCTTTGGCGAGATTGAATGTGTTGATGGTTTCTGTTTGCTTTAATTTCTCGCCAACGGCGCGCATTTGATTGATTTGTACAGATGGTGCCGAAAAATTAGACTTGATGCGTTGGTTTTGATCTATCCAGGTAATTGAATTGATTTCAGGATATTGTGTAACCAAGCCTTCAGATTCTTTGATAAATTCTTCGGGGTTGATTTCCTTATTGGATATTTCTCTGGCGATTCGCATCAATTGCTCTTGTCTATCGAGCAATTTCAATCGCAGTTGTTGCTGTGCGTATTCGAGTTCGCGTTGCGCACTTTCTTGTTCTCTTTCGATTTCTTCAATTCGAAGGTAGGCAATGGTTACAACGATAGCGACAAAGAACAAAGTGACCGCGCCCAAAGGGGCTAGCAGTGCCAAGCGGTCTTGATGGCTTGGGCTTTGAACTCGCCACCAATTCAGCCACTTTTGGCTGAGTTTTTTTGGAATAGCTTTTATTTGAGGGTAATTAATTCGCACAAGTCAAGTTTAGTAATAAATCCATGGTTTTAAAATTTTGCATTATGAAATATATATTTACTATTTGAAATTTTAATTAAAATGTAAGAAAATAAGAACTTAGGATATAAAACTATAAATAAAACTTAAAACGAACAAGGAGCATCGCATGTCAGCACTACCTAATGATTTAAAAACTTTCGCCATTAACGATGCCGATAGTCAAGAGACGCGTGAGTGGTTAGACGCCTTATCAGCCGTCATTTCCGCCGAAGGACCAGAGCGCGCGCACTTTTTATTAGAGCAATTGTTGGAGCATGCCAGAGAAAGTAGCATCGACATGCCGTTTTCTGCAAACACGGGCTATATTAATACGATTGAAACCGATCAAGAAGAGCGTTGCCCTGGAAATATTGAAATTGAAGAGCGATTACGTGCATATATGCGTTGGAATGCTATGGCGATGGTCGTCAAGGCCAATCGACACAATCCAGAAGACGGTGGCGATTTAGGCGGTCACATCGGTTCATTTGCTTCGTTGGCGCATTTGTTTGGCGCAGGCTTTAATCATTTTTGGCACGCTGAAAATGAAAATCACGGCGGTGATTTGTTATTTATTCAAGGCCATGTTTCACCTGGTGTTTATGCGCGTGCATTTCTTGAAGGTCGCTTAAGCGAAGAGCAGTTGTTAAATTTCAGACAAGAGGTCGATGGCAAGGGGCTATCGAGCTATCCACACCCCAAGCTGATGCCCGAGTTTTGGCAGTTCCCAACCGTATCGATGGGCTTGGGCCCTTTGATGGCCATCTATCAAGCACGCTTTCTTAAATATTTACACGCCCGCGGTATTGCCAACACCGAAAACCGCAAGGTTTGGGTTTTTTGTGGTGACGGCGAGATGGACGAAGTCGAATCGTTGGGTGCAATTGGTTTGGCAGCGCGCGAAAATTTAGACAATCTTATTTTTATTGTGAACTGCAATTTGCAACGACTCGATGGCCCCGTGCGTGGCAACGGAAAAATCATTCAAGAACTCGAAAGCGAGTTTCGTGGCACGGGCTGGAATGTGATCAAGCTCATTTGGGGTAGTAACTGGGATCCATTGCTTGCTCGTGACAAAGATGGCGCGTTGCATCGCGTCATGATGGAAACTCTAGACGGGGACTACCAAGCCCTCAAAGCCAATGACGGCGCCTATGTGAGAAAAAATTTCTTTGGCAAGGATCCCAAAACATTAGAGATGGTTGCCAAGATGAGCGACGACGAAATTTGGAATTTGCGTCGCGGCGGACATGATCCGCAAAAAGTTTATGCGGCTTATGCAGCAGCAGTGAAGCACAAAGGGCAACCGACCGTTTTATTGATTAAAACCGTCAAAGGTTTTGGTATGGGTTCTGCAGGCGAGGGTAAAAATACGGTTCATCAAACCAAAAAACTTACCGATGAAGATATCAAAATTTTTCGTGATCGATTCAATATTCCAATCCCAGATAGCGATTTAGCCAAGCTGCCTTTTTATAAGCCAGCTGACGATACACCTGAGATGCAATATTTGCATGAGCGTCGAAACGCATTGGGTGGTTATTTGCCGCACCGCCGTGTCAAAGCTGACGAGCAATTCACGGTGCCTTCCCTTGATGTTTTTAAAGCGGTTTTAGAGCCAACCGCTGAGGGTCGCGAAATTTCTACGACTCAAGCTTATGTTCGATTCTTAACTCAATTGTTGCGTGATCAAGCCATTGGGCCTCGTGTGGTTCCTATTTTGGTTGATGAAGCGCGTACGTTTGGCATGGAAGGTTTATTTAGACAAATTGGAATTTATAACCCAGCAGGACAACAATACACGCCTGTTGATAAAGACCAAGTGATGTACTACAAGGAAGACAAGCAAGGTCAAATTTTGCAAGAAGGCATCAACGAAGCGGGTGGTATCAGCAGTTGGATTGCGGCAGCTACTTCTTACTCCACCAATAACCGCATCATGATTCCGTTTTATGTGTATTACTCGATGTTTGGTTTTCAACGCGTGGGAGATTTGGCGTGGGCGGCGGGTGACATGCAAGCCAGAGGATTTTTGCTCGGAGGCACATCGGGTCGCACAACGCTTAATGGGGAAGGATTACAACACGAAGATGGCCACAGCCATATTTTGGCGGGCACGATTCCCAATTGCATCAGCTATGACCCCACCTTTGCACACGAAATCGGTGTCATCATGCAACATGGACTTAAGCGCATGGTTGAAAAACAAGAAAATGTTTTTTATTACCTCACGCTGCTTAATGAAAACTATCCAATGCCTGGTCTTGAAAAAGGAACCGAAGAGCAAATCATCAAAGGCATGTATTTGTTACAAAAAGGCGAGGGCGTCAAAAAATCATTGCGCGTTAATTTATTAGGGTCAGGTTCTATTTTGCGTGAATCCATTGCTGCTCGTGAATTGCTGGCCAAAGATTGGGGTATCGCTGCTAATGTTTGGAGTTGCACCAGCTTCAATGAATTGGCACGCGAAGGCGCAGCTACCGACCGTTGGAACTTGTTGCATCCCACTGATAAACCACGTACCGCATTTGTCGCAGATCAATTGGGTGCGTATGCAGGCCCCGTGGTTGCATCCACAGACTACATGAAATCATTTGCCGATCAGATCCGTGCGTATATACCTAAGGGACGTGCTTATAAAGTGTTAGGCACCGATGGTTTTGGTCGCAGCGATTTCCGCAAAAAACTACGCGAGCATTTTGAAATCAATCGACATTACATCGTCATTGCTGCACTCAAATCATTACATGAAGATGGTGAATTACCGTTAGAAAAAGTGGCAGAGGCCATTACCAAATACGGCATTCAAATTGACAAAATCAACCCTTTGTACGCATAAAGTCGGAGAAAAAAATCATGGCATCAATAGAAATCAAAGTTCCTGATATTGGCGACTTCAAAGACGTGGCAGTGATTGAGTTGTTGGTAAAACCAGGCGACAACATCAAAGTTGAACAATCGTTGGTTACTGTTGAATCAGATAAAGCTTCAATGGAAATTCCTTCTTCTGCAACTGGCGTTCTCAAAGAGCTCAAAGTCAAGATGGGCGACAAACTCAACATCGGTGATTTGTTGGCTGTTATCGAAGTATCGGGCGAGGCGGCGACGGCCCCTCCTGCACATGTAGCACCAGCGGTTGCTGCAGTCGTTGCCCCAGTTGCTGCAACTGTTTCATCCCCTGCGCCATCTGCTCCTGCACCCGTTGTTGCTGCTCAAGCACGCCAACCACAAGAAATACCATCAGCTCAACTTCCTCACGCGTCTCCATCGATTAGAAAATTTGCACGCGAGTTGGGTGTCCCCTTAAATGAAGTTAAAGGCTCTGGTAACAAAGGTCGCATCACTCTTGAAGACGTTCAAAATTTCACCAGTGCTGTGATGTCGGGCTCGATGCAAACCAAAGCGCAACAAAGCAATGGCTCTGGTGGTAATTCAGGCGCAGGACTGGGTTTGATTCCATGGCCACAAGTGGACTTTGCCAAGTTTGGCACCATCGAGCGCAAAGAAATGGGTCGCATCAAAAAAATTAGCGGTGCCAATTTGTTGCGCAACGCCATTATGATTCCTGCGGTCACCAATCACGACGATGCAGACATCACAGAGTTAGAAGCATTCAGAATTTCTACCAATAAAGAAAATGAAAAATCGGGCGTCAAAGTAACGATGCTTGTGTTTTTAATCAAAGCCTGTGTTGCTGCACTCAAAAAATATCCAGAATTTAATAGCTCACTCGATGGCGATGCATTGGTTTATAAAAATTATTGGCATATTGGTTTTGCCGCCGATACGCCCAATGGTTTGATGGTGCCCGTTATTAAAAATGCCGACCAAAAAGGCATCTTGCAAATCAGCCAAGAGATGTCCGAACTTGCTAAAAAAGCACGCGAAGGAAAACTCAGTCCAGCAGAAATGATGGGTGCCTCTTTCACAATTTCAAGCTTGGGTGGCATTGGGGGTAAATATTTCACGCCCATAATCAATGCGCCTGAAGTGGCCATCTTGGGTGTTTGTAAAAGTACGATGGAGCCCGTGTGGGACGGCAAACAATTTGTACCTCGTTTGATGTTGCCCCTCAGTTTGACGTGGGATCATCGCGTGATCGATGGGGTATCTGCAGCGCGATTTAACGCGTTCTTAGGTCAAATTTTGAGCGATTTTCGCCGCGTACTTCTTTAAGGATTGAAAATGGCAATCATAGAAATTCATGTCCCTGATATTGGAGACTTTAAAGATGTGGCGGTGATCGAAATATTGGTCAAGCCTGGTGACACCATCAAGCCCGAGCAAAGTTTGCTCACAGTTGAATCCGATAAGGCATCGATGGAAATTCCTGCTTCTCATGGTGGCGTGGTTCAACAAATCAAAGTCAAGCTGGGTGACAAAATCAATCAAGGAACAGTGGTTCTTACTTTAGATGCAAATGACGTTGCACCCGCTCCAAGTGCGCCATCAGCACCCAGTCCTCAACCGGTCAAGGAGCCAGTTAGTGTTGCATCCGTATCTCCTGCTCCAGTATCTGTTCCTATCTCCAGTAGTTTTGTTGGCGCTGTTGATATGCAATGCGATTTGTTGGTCTTGGGTGCGGGTCCTGGTGGGTATTCCGCCGCATTCAGAGCCGCTGATCTTGGATTGAAAGTCATTTTGGTTGAAAGATATGCAGCTTTGGGTGGTGTATGCCTGAACGTGGGATGTATTCCATCCAAAGCTTTGTTGCATGTGGCGTCCGTGATGGACGAAGTGAGTCACATGGCCGATTTGGGTGTTGATTTTGGAAACCCCAAGGTGAGCATCGATAAGCTCAGATCGCACAAAGAAAAAGTCATTGGCAAATTAACTGGTGGATTGGCTGCCATGGCCAAAATGCGCAAGGTCACTACTGTGCGTGGTTATGGTGCGTTTGCAGATGCACATAATTTGATTGTTGAAGAAACAACAGGTACCGCACAAGAAAAAACAGGCACACAAAAAATAATCGGTTTTAAAAATTGCATCATTGCAGCAGGTAGTCAAGCAGTACGTTTGCCGTTTATACCAGAGGATCCGCGCGTGGTTGATAGCACGGGCGCATTGGGCCTCAAAGAGGTGCCTCAGCGTATGCTGATATTGGGTGGTGGCATCATTGGTCTTGAAATGGGAACCGTTTACAGCACCTTGGGTGCGCGTTTAGATGTGGTCGAAATGATGGACGCATTGATGCAAGGTGCGGATCGTGATTTGGTCAAGGTATGGCAAAAAATGAATGCGCATCGCTTTGACAACATCATGCTTCAAACCAAAACCGTTGGCGCAAAGGCCACTGCAAAAGGCATTGAAGTCACATTTGAAGGAGCAGGCGCGCCTGCTCCTCAAACCTATGATTTGGTTTTGCAAGCGGTTGGAAGAAGCCCCAACGGCAAAAAAATTGCCGCAGAAAAAGCAGGCGTCGTGGTGAGCGATCGAGGTTTTATACCTGTTGATATTCAAATGCGTACCAATGTGTCGCATATTTTTGCAATTGGCGATATCGTCGGGCAACCGATGCTGGCGCATAAAGCCGTGCATGAAGCGCATGTGGCCGCAGAAGTCATTGCTGGTGAATTACGTAATAATACACAACTGGCCAGTGCCGCGTTTAATGCGCGTGTCATACCAAGTGTCGCTTATACCGATCCCGAAGTGGCTTGGGTGGGGTTGACCGAAGACCAAGCAAAAGCGCAAGGCATTCCAGTGAAAAAAGGTTTGTTTCCATGGTCTGCATCGGGTAGAGCGATTGCCAATGGACGCGACGAGGGATTAACCAAATTATTATTTGATGATTCACCCGAGACACATGGTCACGGAAAAATCTTAGGCGGTGGCATGGTGGGCACCCATGCTGGCGACATGATTGGCGAAGTTGCACTGGCTATAGAGATGGGTGCAGACGCAATTGATATCGGTAAAACGATTCATCCGCATCCCACCTTGGGCGAGAGCATCGGCATGGCCGCTGAAGTCGCTCACGGCAGTTGCACTGATTTACCACCCGCCAAGCGATAAATTAAAAAGCCCACCTTCCTGTGGGCTTTATTTTAGGGTTGGGTTGCGTTTTTGAGATTTTCTGAATTGACGCGACGCGCACCATTGAATCTTTTTTCCCAATAGGCTTGACGCATGTCTTCAACTCTTACTTCGCCACCTTGCCTTGGCGAATGGATAAATTGATTGTTGCCAATATAGATGCCGACATGACTGAAGGTTTGCTTGAGCGTATTAAAAAATACCAAGTCGCCCGGTTGTAATTCTTGTTTATCGATTTTGTCAGTGACGGCGGCCTGTTCTTTGGCCCTGCGAGGCAATACCAAACCGACTGTTTGCTCATACATGCTGCGAACAAAACCACTGCAATCAAAACCGTTTTCGTTACTGCCACCGCGTTTGTAGGGAACCCCTAAAAACCCCATGGCGCTCAGAATTAGTTCGGACGCTTGTTGGCCGACGTTTTGTTTGAGTTGATTGATTTGGGCGATCACACCCTTGTCTTGTAAAAAATTTTCGATGTCGTCAGTTGTCTGTGTGTGTGGCGCCGCCTGAACCCATCCAGCCCATAGCATCAAAATAATTGCTAAATAACGCATCCATGCATCATACCTTCTTATTGAGACCTTTTTGCCTCATGTTTGACAAATTGATCTTTGGATGTAAGTTACAAGATAACTGATGTCACTAAAATTCAAGCATGCTTCTCAATGAACAAGACTCTCAATTGATTTTGATTGACTATCAAGATCGCCTCATGCCTTCACTGCACGAGGGTCCCTCGTGTATTCAAAATGCGTTGCGCTTGGCAAAAACAGCAAGTGCCATGCATATTCCTATATGGGGCGTTGAGCAAAATCCAGAGAAATTGGGCCCTAACCACGCCGAGCTCAAGTCCTATTGTTCAAAAACATTAAACAAAATGTCTTTCAGTGCGGTGGCCGATGGTTTGTTGGATTGGCTTGTGCCGCCGCAACGCCCCAAAAGTGGCAACGCAAGAAGTTTGCCTAAGCATTTACAAAAAAATGACGATGCGCCGCAAATGCAAAGACCCTCGTTGGTCTTGGCGGGTTGTGAGGCGCATGTGTGCTTGATGCAAACAGCTTTAGAGTTGTTAGATAACGAAATAGAAGTTTGGGTGGTCACAGATGCGTGCACATCCCGAACAGAAAGAAATCGTGACGCCGCTTTCGATCGACTCGCTGGCTCTGGCGCAGAACTATTAACAACCGAGATGGTCCTCTTTGAGTGGTTAAAAAACGCGGATCACCCATCATTCAAGCTCGTTCAATCACTCATTAAATAAAAAATGGAGTTTTTATATGCAGTCTTACGATGTTTTTTATCGGCAGTCTATTGAAAAACCAGAACAATTTTGGAGCGATCAAGCGCAACTCATTCATTGGCATGAGCAACCCAAGCAGATTTGTGATTACACCAATCCTCCATTTGCCAAGTGGTATCAAGGAGGCACGACCAATCTTTGTTACAACGCGGTCGATCGACATCTGGAGCAAAGGGGTGATCAACCCGCTTTGATTTATGTCTCTACTGAAACTAATCTAGAAATTACATATACGTTTTCTCAATTGCACGCCGAAGTACAAACCCTGGCCGCTATTTTGCAAACCTTGGGTGTTAAAAAAGGCGATCGGGTTTTAATTTATATGCCCATGATCGCAGAGGCTGCATTTGCGATGTTGGCCTGTGCGCGCATCGGTGCAATCCATTCGGTTGTATTCGGTGGATTTGCTTCACACTCTCTGGCGTCTCGAATTGAAGACGCGACTCCCAAAGTTGTCATTAGTGCAGATGCGGGTTCTCGCGGTGGCAAAGTCGTTTCATACAAACCATTGCTTGATGATGCGATTGCATTGAGTCAACACAAACCGCTAAGCGTTTTGATGGTGAATCGAAATTTAAGTGAATATGCAACTGTGAATGGTCTTGATCATGACTATGCGAGCTTGCGTCAAACGCATCAATCCAAAAAAGTCGATTGCGAATGGTTAGAAAGCACACATCCCAGTTACACCTTATATACATCAGGGACTACAGGTAAACCCAAAGGCGTTCAAAGAGACACGGGTGGTTACTGCGTCGCACTGGCTGCGAGCATGAAACACATTTTTGAAGGTCATGCAGGTGAAACTTATTTTTCAACCTCAGACATCGGCTGGGTCGTGGGTCACAGTTACATCATTTATGGCCCGCTCATTGCTGGCATGGCCACCATCATGTATGAGGGCCTTCCAACACGCCCCGATGGTGGCATTTGGTGGCAGTTGGTTGAAAAATACAAGGTAACCGTGATGTTCAGTGCGCCGACAGCGGTTCGAGTTTTGAAAAAACAAGATCCTGCTTTTCTTTCAAAATATGATTTGTCGTCGCTCAAGGCTTTGTATTTAGCAGGCGAACCGCTCGATGAGCCCACTGCCAAATGGATTTCTGAAAGTTTAAACAAACCCATTATCGACAACTATTGGCAAACGGAAACAGGCTGGCCTATTTTGACAATCGCTAACGGCGTAGAAAAAAAGGCCAGCAAATTCGGTAGTCCTGGTGTGGCCATGTATGGTTACCGTGTCAAATTACTGGATGAAAACACGGGGCAAGAACTCACTGGCGCCAACGAAAAAGGTGTTGTCGTCATTGAAGGGCCATTACCTCCTGGATGTTTGCAAACCGTGTGGGGTGATGATCAACGATTCGTTAAAACCTATTGGACGAGCGTTCCTGGGCAAATGGTTTACTCCACATTTGATTGGGGCATTCGTGACAAAGACGGGTACTTCTTTATTTTGGGTCGCACCGACGACGTGATCAATGTGGCGGGACATCGTTTGGGCACGCGGGAAATTGAAGAAAGCATTTCAAGTCATCCCAATGTGGCAGAAGTGGCTGTGGTGGGTGTTGCAGACGCACTCAAAGGACAACTAGCCATGGCCTTTGTGGTTCCTAAAGATGCCACGGGTTTAGATGAACCCAGTCAAAAATTAAAGTTAGAGGGCGACATCATGAAATTGGTTGATCACCAATTGGGAGCGGTTGCCCGACCTTCTAGGGTTTTATTCGTGAGTTTGTTGCCAAAAACACGAAGCGGTAAATTGCTTCGCAGGGCTATTCAAGCGGTATGTGAAAACCGCGATCCAGGTGACCTTACCACGATCGATGACCCCACACCCTTGCAACAAATCAAAGACCAACTCTCCTGACATGAATCTGACCTTAAATGTTGGTTTTTTCATTCATTTTTTTTAATTTCATCATTTCAGTGGCTAAAATAGTTTAGCGTTAGATTGATTCCAATCTAAGTCGTATTCACTATCCGGTTAAGCCGTGTCGTGAAGGTTTTTTTTCTAACCAGCTAATGTTCCCTCAAGGGGAATGGAGGTCAGCGCAATGAGTGATTCAACTCGTACGGACTCGTCCGTCTATCAAACCTATTCCAATAACACCTACTTATTTGGTGGCAATGCTCCTTATGTTGAGGAGATGTATGAAAGTTATTTGGCCAATCCTGGCAGCGTCCCTGATTCATGGCGTTCTTATTTTGATGCCCTTCAGCATGTTCCTGCAGTGGATGGTTCCCACGATAAAGACGTGCCGCATCTTCCTGTGATCAATGCCTTTGCTGAGCGCGCCAAAGCGGGCGGGACCAAAGTGGTGATGGCCAGCGCTGACGCTGAAATGGGTCGCAAGCGAACAGCAGTACAACAATTGATTGCGGCTTATCGCAATGTGGGTCAACGATGGGCTAACCTTGATCCTTTGCAACGAACAGAGCGTCCCCCTATTCCAGAGCTGGAGCCTTCTTTTTATGGGTTCACAGATTCTGATCAAGAAACTATTTTCGACACGAGCAATACTTTTTTTGGCAAAGATCGCATGAGTTTGCGAGAATTGCTCAACGCGCTAAAAGAAACTTATTGCGGAACGTTGGGTGCCGAATACATGTACACCACCAACCAAGCGCAAAAACGTTGGTGGCAACAAAAATTAGAAAGTATTCGCAGCAAGCCCAATTTCACTGCCGATAAAAAGAAACATATTTTGGATCGACTCACAGCGGCTGAAGGCCTTGAGCGTTTTCTTCATACCAAATACGTCGGACAAAAACGTTTTTCACTCGAAGGTGGCGAAAGCTTTATTGCTTCGATGGATGAACTGATTCAGTTGGCAGGCGCGCGAGGCGTGCAAGAAATTGTGATTGGCATGGCGCACAGAGGCCGACTCAACGTGTTGGTTAATTGCATGGGAAAAATGCCCAAAGATTTGTTTGCAGAGTTTGATCACACAGCGCCCGAAGAGTTGCCCGCAGGCGACGTGAAATACCATCAAGGTTTTAGCTCGGACGTCACAACGCCTGGCGGTCCTGTGCACTTAGCGCTGGCTTTCAATCCATCGCATTTAGAAATTGTTAATCCTGTTGTCGAAGGTTCTGTTCGCGCGCGAATGGATCGACGCGGCGACCCCAAGGGCAATCAGGTATTGCCCGTTTTGGTTCATGGTGATGCGGCCTTTGGCGGTCAAGGTGTCAATCAAGAAACATTGGCTTTGGCGCAAACGCGTGGATACACCACAGGCGGTACGGTTCACATCATCATTAACAATCAAATTGGATTTACAACATCAGATCCAAGAGATATGCGTTCAACCGTTTATTGCACCGATATCGTCAAGATGGTTGAGGCACCTGTTTTGCACGTCAATGGCGATGATCCAGAAGTCGTGGTTCTTGCTACGCAATTGGCATTGGATTTTCGGATGGAGTTTTGTCAAGATGTGGTAGTTGATATCACATGCTTTAGAAAATTGGGCCACAACGAGCAAGATACGCCCAGCCTCACTCAGCCCTTAATGTACAAAAAAATTGCAACGCATCCAGGCACCCGCAAACTTTATGCAGATAAATTAACTGCGCAAGGTATGGGCGACGCATTGGGCGACGAAATGGTTAAGTCCTATCGTGCGGCCATGGAAGCAGGTAAGCATGGTTCAGACCCTTCTCTTACCAATTTCAAAAGCAAATTCTCTGTGGATTGGTCGCCATTTTTAGGAAAAAAATGGACCGACTTTGGAGACACTGCAATTCCTTTGGCAGAGTGGAAACGTTTGGCCGAAAAAATAACGACATTGCCCGCAACAATTTCTCCACATCAATTGGTTAAAAAAGTCATCGACGATCGTGCCTCAATGGGTCGAGGTGATACACCCGTTGATTGGGGAATGGGTGAGCACATGGCTTTTGCTTCATTGGTTGCGAGCGGATTTCCTGTTCGTTTATCTGGTGAAGATAGTGGACGTGGAACATTCACGCATCGCCATGCAGTGATCCACGATCAAAACAAAGAAAAATGGGATATAGGTACTTTTGTACCCTTAGAAAATGTGTCGGAAACACAAGCGCCCTTTGTTGTGATTGATTCGATTTTGTCTGAAGAAGCGGTTCTGGCCTTTGAGTATGGCTACGCATCCAATGACCCGAGCACCTTGGTGATTTGGGAAGCGCAATTTGGCGACTTTGCAAATGGTGCTCAAGTCGTGATTGATCAATTCATTGCTTCAGGCGAAGTCAAGTGGGGTCGTGTCAATGGCCTTACATTGATGTTGCCCCATGGCTATGAAGGTCAAGGACCAGAGCACAGTTCTGCAAGGCTTGAGCGTTTTATGCAATTGGCGGCAGATACCAATATGCAACTCGTTCAACCCACCACAGCAAGTCAGATTTTTCATGTCTTGCGTCGTCAAATGGTGCGTGATTTGCGCAAACCTCTCATCATCTTTACGCCCAAATCTTTGTTGCGCAACAAAGATGCAACATCGCCTATATCGGAATTTACAAAAGGCGGATTCCAAACCGTTATTCCTGAAAGTAAAGAACTCAAAAACGACAAAGTTAAACGAGTGCTTGTTTGCTCAGGAAAAGTTTATTACGACTTGGTCAAAAAGCGTGAAGAAAAAGAACTCAAAGACGTGGCCATCTTGCGCGTTGAGCAGCTCTATCCATTCCCACACAAAGCGTTTGCCAACGAGCTTAAAAAATATCCCAATGCAACCGAGTTGGTTTGGACACAAGACGAGCCGCAAAATCAAGGCGCATGGTTCTTTGTTCAACACTATATTCATGAAAATATGGAAGTCGATCAAAAATTGGGTTACTCAGGTCGCGCTGCGTCCGCATCTCCTGCGGTGGGTTATTCCCATTTACACCAAGAGCAACAAAAGGCCTTGGTTGAAGGTGCATTTGGAAAGCTCAAGGGCTTTATCCTGACCAAATAATTTTTTTTAAATCAAATTCCGAAAGTAAAAAATGTCTATTGTTGAAGTCAAAGTTCCTCAGTTGTCTGAATCTGTTGCAGAAGCGACCATGTTGCAATGGAAAAAGAAAGTCGGTGATCCAGTAGCTGCAGATGAAATTCTGATTGAAATTGAAACCGATAAAGTCGTGCTTGAAGTTCCTGCACCTTCTGCAGGTGTTCTTTCTGAAATTGTGATGGGGGACGGCACAACCGTTTTAGCCGAACAACTCATTGCACGTATCGATACCGATGGAAAAGTCAGTGCTGCTTCTGTTGCTGCATCGCTAGCTGCAACTGCTGCTGCTCCAAAAGCTGCTACCCCAGCACCCGCATCTCAATCTCACGCCGGAGTGGCCATGCCAGCCGCAGCCAAAATATTGGCCGACAATCAACTCTCTGCAGGCGCCGTGAGCGGAACTGGCAAAGATGGACGCGTTACCAAAGGTGATGCCCTATCTGCGATTGCGTCGGGTGTGAAGCCCACAGCAGTCATTTCAATTGGAGTTACAACAACTACGCTGCCACAGGTTAGTGCACCATCGGTTCAGTTGGGCGATCGACCCGAACAACGCGTTCCCATGACGCGTTTGCGCGCCCGTGTTTCAGAACGCTTGCTTCAGTCGCAAGCCACCAATGCGATATTGACGACTTTCAACGAAGTCAATATGGCGCCTGTTATGGAGATGCGCAAAAAGTTTCAAGAAAAATTTGAAAAAGAACACGGCGTCAAACTTGGCTTCATGAGTTTCTTCGTTAAAGCGGCCGTACATTCACTCAAAAAATATCCCATCCTCAATTCATCGGTGGATGGCAACGACATTGTCTACCACGGCTACTTTGATATTGGTATTGCGGTGGGTTCACCCCGTGGTTTGGTTGTGCCGATTATCAGAAACGCAGATCAAATGAGTTTTGCCGATATCGAAAAGAAAATTGCGGAATACGGTAACAAAGCGCGCGACGGCAAATTGGGTATTGAAGAAATGACGGGCGGTACTTTCTCTATTTCTAATGGCGGCACATTTGGTTCTATGCTGTCAACGCCCATCATTAACCCACCTCAGTCTGCCATTTTGGGTGTGCATGCAACCAAAGACCGCGCGGTTGTTGAAAACGGGCAAATCGTGATCCGTCCGATCAACTATTTGGCGATGTCTTACGATCATCGAATCATTGACGGACGCGAAGCAGTATTGGGCTTGGTTGTGATGAAGGAAGCTTTAGAAGATCCATCGCGCCTTCTCTTTGACATTTAATTTTTAAAAAATCATGAGTAAACAATTTGACGTCATCGTCATCGGCGGTGGACCTGGTGGATATATTGCAGCGATTCGTGCCGCTCAACTGGGCTTTCAAACAGCCTGCATTGATGCATGGAAAAATACGGCGGGCGGTCCTTCGCTAGGCGGCACCTGTACCAATGTGGGTTGCATTCCTTCTAAGGCTTTGTTGCAATCGTCGGAACACTTTGATCACGCCAACCATCATTTTGAAGATCACGGCATTTCGGTCAAAGGCATCAACATGGATATCAAAAAAATGTTGGCGCGTAAAGACACGGTCGTGAAACAAAATAACGATGGGATTTTGTATTTATTCAAAAAAAATAAAATTACTTTTTTCCATGGAACTGGATCATTCGTCCAGGCTGTTGATGGTGCCTATCAAATTCAAGTCAATGACGCAACGAACGAAACCATCACGGGCAAACACATCGTTGTTGCAACGGGTTCTAGTGCACGCGCGTTGCCTGGCACACCCTTTGATGAAGTTAATATTTTGTCAAACGACGGCGCACTCAAAATTGATCACGTGCCCTCTCGATTGGGTTTGATTGGATCAGGTGTGATTGGTCTGGAGATGGGATCGGTTTGGCACAGATTGGGCTCTGAAGTTACCATTCTTGAAGGATTGCCAACATTTTTGGGTGCAGTTGACGAACAAATTGCCAAAGAAGCAAAAAAATCTTTTGACAAACAAGGCCTCAAAATTCAATTAGGCATCACAGTTGGAGAAATTAAAAACTCCAAAAAAGGTGTTTCAGTTACGTATAAAAACGCCAAAGGTGAATATCAACTGTTGGACGTCGACAAGTTGATTATTTCTATTGGTCGAGTTCCCAACACCGACGGTCTTCACGCAGACAAAATTGGATTAAAACTCGACGAGCGCGGCGCCATCGTCGTTAACGACGAGTGCAAAACTAATTTGCCCAATGTGTGGGCGGTGGGTGACGTGGTGCGTGGCCCTATGTTGGCTCACAAGGCAGAAGAAGAGGGCGTTGCTGTTGCAGAGCGTATCGCAGGACAACACGGTCACGTCAATTTCAACACCATTCCTTGGGTCATCTACACCAGTCCAGAAATTGCGTGGGTTGGAAAAACCGAACAGCAACTCAAAGAACAAGGTATTGCTTACAAAGCGGGTACTTTTCCGTTTCTTGCCAACGGTCGCGCTCGCGCATTAGGCGACACCACTGGCATGGTCAAGTTTTTGGCTGACGCAATAACCGACGAAATTTTGGGCGTGCACATTGTAGGGCCGATGGCCAGTGAACTCATTTCTGAAGCTGTTGTAGCCATGGAATTTAAAGCCAGCGCAGAAGACATTGCGAGAATTTGTCACGCACATCCCAGCTTGAGTGAAGCCACAAAAGAAGCCGCATTGGCTGTCGATAAACGCACACTCAACTTTTGATCACCGCTGGTCTTTGGCTTTTATTTTTTGATGTGTTTACATTCGAATTGGTTTTGAATAAAATCTCTGCATAGGCGATATAGTTACGCATCATGTTCGTTCTCCAAGCCTATCATGCTGAAATCAAAAAACGCGGTTATCAAAGCGATGCTGCGCAACTCAACGCCGTCGCCGCTTTGCAAAGGTGCGCCGACGATTGGTCTGTCTATAAAAAAAAACGATCCAACAAAATAAAAAAAATTATCAATCATTTACCTGTACCCAAAGGTGTTTATTTGTGGGGCGGTGTGGGCCGTGGCAAAAGTTTTTTAATGGATTGTTTTTATCAATCCGTTCCTATTCAAAGAAAAACGCGATTGCATTTTCATGAATTCATGCGAGAAGTTCATCGCGAGTTGCGTGATTTGCAAGGCACCGTCAATCCACTCGACGAATTGGCGCGCAGAATTTCTAAGCGATTCAAACTCATTTGCTTTGATGAATTTCATGTGGCTGATATCACAGACGCCATGATTTTGCATCGACTGCTCAGCGCACTTTATGCCAACGAGGTGGGTCTTATCACCACATCCAACTTCAGGCCCGATTTACTTTATCCCGATGGTTTGCACAGAGATCGCATATTGCCTGCCATCGATTTGCTAAATCAAACCATGGATGTGGTTCAGGTTGATGCGGGCGTTGATTACAGACTTCAAACGCTCGAGCAGGCGCAACTCTATCAAACGCCGCTAAGCCAAGAAGTCGAAGCGCAAATGAACGCAACGTTTACCAAGCTTGCAGAAGCGGTCGATGAGTCTCCAACTCTTCAAATCGATTCTCGACAATTTCAAGCGATTCGTCGTGCGGGCGGCATAGTTTGGTTTGATTTTCAGGTGTTGTGCGCTGGCCTGCGGTCTCAAAATGATTACCTTGAAATTGCAGCGCAATTTCATACGGTGTTCCTGAGCAACGTACCCAAAATGAACGAGTCAATGGCGTCACCCGCTCGCCGCTTTACTTTGCTCATCGATGTTTTGTACGATAGGCACATTAAATTAATTATTTCAGCCGAGGTGACACCAGAACAGTTATATACCCAGGGTCCACTTTCTCATGAGTTCCCTCGTACTGTATCTCGACTCAAAGAAATGCAATCCGCCGAATTTTTGTCCCTTCAGCGTCGTCATGTTGATACGGGGCTCACATGATTAGATCAATCTTTTTTGCTTGTATATTTTTACTCGTGCCACTTTTTACCTTGGCGCAAACACAAGCTGAATCTACATCACTCGATCCCCAAATCATCAAAGGCATCGACGTTACCCAAGAAAGAAAAAAATTAGAGCAGCAAAAAATGCATACCAATGATTTATTTAAAAATGAAACCAAAATTTGTTACTCTAAATTTGCCGTCAACGATTGCAAAGCAACAGCCAAGCAAAAAAATATTACAACCCTCAACGAAATCAGACGTCAAGAAATTATTCTCAACGACATAGAGCGTAAGAAAAAAGCGGGAGATGCGATTGATCGATACGAAGAAATAATGTCTTTCGAAAAAGCACTCGAAAATGAAAAAAATCGTCAAAAATTATTAGACGCTCAATACGAGAGAGAGCAAAATTTAAAGAAGAAACAAGAAGACGCTGAAAAAAAGAAGCAAGACGAGTCTAGCAATATTCAAAATAAAAATGCACAAATCAAATCCGTTCAGGACAAGGAAGCCAATCAAGATCAAAAAATAAACAACGCAGGCTCTGAAAGGTCCAAATACGAAAAAAAGCTTTTAGACGCTCAAGAACACAAAAAATCCGTTTTAGATAGAAACGCCAGTCGTAGAGACACGCCCTCTGACCCTCTACCCATACCGGGTCAGCCGACAAAGTCGCCCTAAAAATGTCCGACTATTCTCAACTCCAAAAAATGGTCCTCGAAGTTTTTAATTCTTCAGGCCCTTTAGCTCGCTCTACCGAACAATTCAAACCCAGAGATGGTCAAACGCAAATGGCATTGGCAGTGGCCAAACTTGTCGAAGAGGGCGGATCGTTGGTTGTAGAAGCAGGCACGGGTGTGGGCAAAACCTATGCGTATCTGGTTCCCGCCTTATTAAGCGGCGAAAGAATCTTGCTCTCAACCGCCACCAAAACATTACAAGATCAATTATTTTCTAGAGACCTACCCAAACTGCTCGAAGTGCTCAATTTGCCGCTTCGAACCGCACTCCTTAAAGGTCGTTCCAGTTATTTGTGTCAGCATCGTCTCGATTTAGTTCATGAACAAACCATGCTGGCTGATCGAAGTGCTGTTGATCTTTTAGTCAAAGTAAAAAAATGGGCACCTCAAACTACAACGGGCGATTTGTCTGATTTGCCAGGCCTTGATGAACGATCGTCTCTCATTCCCTACATCACATCATCGCGCGACAACTGTATGGGTTCCGAGTGCAGCTTTTGGCGAGAGTGTCATGTCAATCAAGTCAGACGCGAGGCCATGGCCGCTGACATTGTGGTGATCAATCACCATTTGTTTTTTGCAGATTTAGTGGTGCGCGAATCGGGTATGGCCGAAATTTTACCCAGCGTTCGTGTTGTTATTTTTGATGAGGCACATCAACTTAATGAAACGGGCACACAGTTTTTAGGTCAGCAAATCACAACAGGGCAGTTGCTTGATTTCACCCACGACCTATTGGCCGCAGGAATCCAATTGGCCAAAGGTCTTGCCGATTGGACAGCCATTGCTTCGCAAGTCGAATTGGCCACACGAGATCTGCGATTAACCATTGGCAAGCATCCCAACTCCACCAAACTCAAATGGGTCGATGAAATACCTGAAGGCATTCATGATGACTCATGGAACTCATCTTGGGACGCGCTTGTATTCGCCATCGAACAAGCAATGACGCATCTTGAAAATGTTTTAGAAATCGCGCCAGATTTTGAAAAATTACAAGCAAGAGCCACAGAGGTTTTAAACACCATTTCATTTTTTAGAAAACCCTGCGAATTGGGTCAGGTGCGATGGGTTGATGTCACCAGTCAAGTTCGCTTCGTACAATCACCATTGGATATTGCGCAGGTTGTTCAATCCCGAATGATCCAAACAGAATTTGTTGGCAGTGATGAAGGTCAAACCGCAAACACTACAACCAATTTGCCAAGAAGTTGGATTTTTACTTCTGCTACTTTAGGTACAGACGATCAATTGAGTTGGTTCACACAACCCTGTGGTTTATCTCAATCGACCATACTCAAAGTTGATAGTCCATTCGATTACGGACAACAAGCTTTTTACTACGTGCCTGCAGATATGGTCGAGCCCAAAAGCCCATTGCATTCCGAGCAAGTAGCAGTGTTGTCACAGCAAGTGGCTCGCGCATTAGGCGGTCGAACACTGGTACTCACAACAACACTCAGAGCGCTCACCGCTATTTCCGATATTTTGAAAGAAGATTTAGATCAGCCCAACGACCCAGAGGTGCTGTATCAAGGTCAATACCCCAAGAGATACCTCATGGATCGATTCAGGCAGGCGATAGAGCCGCAACAGCGAGGTTGTGTGCTTGTTGCGTCTGCCAGTTTTTGGGAGGGCATTGATGTGCCTGGTGAAGCCTTGCAAGCCGTTATCATTGATAAATTGCCTTTTCCTCCACCTGGAGACCCGATGGTCGAGGCTCGTTCGCAGCGTTTAACCAGTTTAGGAAAAAGCCCATTTAATGATTACGCCATGCCTGAGGCCGCTATTTCTCTTAAGCAGGGTGCTGGCCGACTCATTAGGCGCGAGACCGATCACGGTGCGCTCATTATTTGCGATAAGCGCTTAATCACAACCGGATATGGGAAAAGACTTTTGTCTGGTTTGCCGCCGATGCGCCGCATTCAAACTCGAGTTGAATTTGATGCGGCTATTCAAGAACTTACCAAATTCGATACCAAGGTTTTTTAATTTCGTCCGTTCCAAGTTTAGGCAATGTAGGTGCAGGCACTTTTTTATCTTTGCCATAGGTGGAATCAAAGACGCGTTGGATATCATTTTTTAATTGCGTCAAACCCAATGCTTCATAAGATTTAATTAATATTTTTAAAGCTTCTTCATTGGAAGGTACATCCGGATATTCGGCGATCGTGCTTTGGGCACGATTGATCGCTGCAACATAAGCACCTTTTTTAAAATAAAAATCAGCAACTTTGATTTCTGATCTTGAGAGGTTATTCAAAATAAATTGCATCCGCATTTTTGCATCTTCTGAATACTTCGAATTGGGAAAACGCGCAACTAATTCTTTGAACGCAGCAAATGCATCTTTGGCGGCCATTTGATCGCGTTCAGAAATATCTTGTGAGACGATGCTCGAAAAAAATCCTGAATCATCGTTGAAATTCACGATCCCTTTTAGAAAGTATGCATAGTCGAGTGCAGGGCTGGCGGGATTTAATTTAATGAATCGATCCAAAGTTGCGGTTGCCAAGATGGGTTCATCATTTTTATATTGCGCATAGGCTTTTTCGAGTTGGGCTTGTTGACCTAAAACCGTACCCGTTGCGCGGCCTTCTAACTTTTCATACAAACCGACGGCTTTATCGTATTTGAGATTGTCCATTTGCTCGCGCGCTTCAGCGTAGATTTTTTCTGGTGTCCATCCTGCCGTTTGGTCTTTTTCGTCCAAAGAGCAACCCGCGATGATGAGAGAAATGCAAACAACAGATAATCGGAAGATCCTATGCACGGCAAACCCATTTCTTTTAAAAACAACCTTGGCTCTATTATCAACTATGAAAGATCAAACGCTTCAAGACGAAGATTTTTCGATGGGCTCGGTCGACACCGAGGTTGAGCGACGAAAATTGTCCGTTCCCATTTCGATGCACGGCCAACGGCTCGATCGCTTTTTAGCCGACTCTATTTATGAATTTTCACGCAGTTATTTGCAACATCTGATGAGTCTTGGGTACGTCAAACTACAGAGTGACAAGCCCATTCTGAAGGCCTCATACCGAGTGAAGGCAGGCGAAGAATACCAAATTGAGCTTTTCCCTACCGATGAGTCCAATGCTTTTGTTCCACAACCCATTCCCATTGACATCGTCTTTGAGGACGAATCAATTTGGGTCATTCATAAGCCTGCGGGCCTGGTGGTCCATCCTGCGCCAGGAAATTGGAGTGGAACCTTGCTCAACGGTTTATTGGCTCTTGACAGCCGAGCGTTGAGCGTTCCAAGGGCGGGCATCGTTCACCGATTGGATAAAGATACCAGCGGTTTGATGGTTGTGGCACGTACCCGTCAAGCGATGGACGCCTTAGTCGATATGATTGCCCAGAGAGAAATAAAGCGGGAGTATCTTGCTATCGGACACCGAAGTTGGAGCGGACCACAAGTGCGCGAAATCCAATTGCCAATTGGCAGGGATCCCAAAAATCGAATTCGCATGGCGGTGGTCGACTTATCCAAAAATTCAGGCAAAGAGGCGCACACCACGCTTAGTTGCTTAGACACTCAAGCCGAGGGTTGTTTGGTTCATTGCCAGTTGCACACGGGCAGAACCCATCAAATCAGGGTTCACATGGCTGCCATTGGGCATCCCCTTTTGGGAGATGTTATCTATGGAGGCAAGCCCTTAGAAGGCATCGGTGGACAAGCCTTACATGCCTTTCGATTGAGTTTTTCTCACCCTTTTACCCACAAATACTTGAGTTTTAAGCTCGATTTGCCGACTGATATCCAAAATGGATTGAGGCTGTGGGGCCTCAGTTACAATTAGAACGCAGGGTAAAACCGATGTTTTCAAGCGATTGGACATCTCCCTTTCCTCAATTTTAGAGTTTGACACGGAAATAAAACATGAATACGGCGGATGCCAAACGTATCCTTGAAACAGCATTGATTTGTTCTCATCAACCGATGAATCTTCGAGATTTGCAAACACTTTTCAATGATGATATGGGCGTTGATACGATCAAAACCTTGCTGGAATCCCTGCAGTTGGATTGGACAACCAAGGGCGTTCAATTGGTTCAAGTTGCAACGGGTTGGCGCTTTCAAAGTCGTCCCGAAATGCGCGAGTACTTAGATCGATTACACCCCGAAAAACCACCTAAATACAGTCGCGCTGTCATGGAAACATTGGCCATCATTGCCTACCGCCAGCCCGTTACTCGGGGTGATATGGAAGATATTCGCGGTGTCACCATCAATTCGTTGATCATCAAACAATTAGAAGACCGTGGATGGGTTGAAGTGATTGGTCATCGCGAAACCGTCGGCAGGCCTGGTCTGTATGCAACCACCAAACAATTTTTAGATGATTTAGGTCTTACTTCTCTAGAGCAGTTGCCACCAATGGATACAGAAATGGGCGCGCTCGAAGAGAACTTCATGCCATTACAAAACGCAATCGATGTCAATCAACTCACCATGGCTTTGGAGACCGAACCGGAGACTGTAGATGAGACCTTCACTGAAGAACAAGGGCCTACCCCGCTACATGATGACATCCCCACGAGCCACTGAACCCAACAAAAGTATTCCAGAAGATCCATTGCAAGCCAGCCATGCTGAGTCTGGCGATATTGATTTTGACGATATTGTTGCTGGCGTCTTTGATGAGCCATTAGATCCCATACAACTTCAAGCACCTAAGCGTGTTTTATTACCGCAAACCGATACGCCCAAATTACACAAAGTTTTAGCTCAAGCAGGTTTGGGCTCGCGCGTTGACATGGAAAAATTAATTGCCGAGGGGCGCGTGAGCGTCAATCAAGAAGTGGCGCATGTGGGTCAACGCATTCAATACGGCGATCAAATCAAGGTCAACGGCAAACCCGTTCAAGTCAGAATTGCACTTTCTGCACCGCGCGTCATTGCGTATCACAAGCCTGCAGGTGAAATCGTCTCACACGATGACCCGCAAAACAGACCCACCGTATTTAGAAAATTACCCAGGGTCTATCATGGCAAATGGCAATCTGTGGGTCGCCTCGATCTCAACACCGAGGGCTTGCTTTTATTCACCGATTCAGGCGAGTTGGCCAATCAATTGATGCATCCGCGCTTTGGCTTAGAGCGTGAATACGCGGTGCGTGTTTTAGGCGCACTAAGCAATGAAGAAAAAAAGAAGCTGTTGGATGGCGTGCAACTCGAAGACGGACCCGCACAATTTGCAAGTTTAGAAGACGGTGGCGGTGATGGTGCCAACTGCTGGTACAGAGTTACCATCAACGAAGGGCGCAATCGTGAGGTCAGACGCATGATCGAAGCAGTTGGGCATGCGGTCAGCCGATTGATACGCATTCGGTATGGAGCAGTTGCGCTTCCACGTGGCCTTCAACGGGGCGACTGGATGGAGTTGGGCGAACTCGATATTGCCCAACTTTTAAGAACGGCCTCCAAACCGATCAAAAAAAGTACCCCACTCATTGGGGCCGAAAGCCTTTATCAACAAAGAAAAGAAGATGCGGCTTCAAAATCCAGAAAAAGAAGCCCTAGAAAAGCGACCGCGCCAAGTCGAAAGTCTCGTTAAACCTACTTTCAGTTGATAAACCTTGTTTCTAAGGGTGATGCAGTCCCTTTTTACAGGGGAATTCACTAGTTCAAGCTAAAATAGGTTGGCTTTAGGCCACTGTGGCCTTTTCTTCATTCTCAAGGAATTATTTCAATGGCAATCGAACGTACTCTTTCCATCATCAAACCAGACGCTATTGCAAAAAATGTCATCGGTCAAATTTATTCGCGCTTTGAGGGCGCTGGTCTCAAAATCATCGCATCACGCATGGCGCATTTGTCTAAAGCCGAAGCCGAAGCTTTTTATGGGGTTCACAAAGAACGTCCTTTTTTCAATGATTTGGTCAAATTCATGATCTCGGGTCCTGTGATGATTCAAGTTCTAGAAGGTGAAAACGCCATTCTCAAAAACCGCGATTTGATGGGCGCAACCGATCCCAAAAAAGCAGCTGCCGGCACCATCCGTGCTGATTTTGCTGACAGCATCGACGCCAATGCGGTACATGGTTCAGATGCCGCTGAAACAGCCCGTCAAGAAGTCGCGTTCTTCTTTGCAGGTCTCAACGTTTTCAATCGTTAATTTTTAAAAAGCGATTCACCATGTCGGTCAATTTATTGGAATTCGATCTCGATCGATTGACCGAATGGTGTGAAAGCGTGAGAGAAAAAAAATTCCGCGCAACTCAATTATTTAGGTGGATCCATCAAAAGGGTGAGAGCCAATTTGATGATATGACTGATCTTGCAAAGTCTTTGCGTGAAAAACTTCACGCTACGGCTTGCATCACGCCCATGCCGATTTTGTCGAGGCACAATTCTGCTGACGGGACCATCAAGTGGTTGTTTGATGCGGGAGACGGTAACGCCATCGAAACCGTTTTTATTCCAGAAGAAGATAGAGGCACCTTGTGTGTTTCTTCGCAAGCGGGATGTGCGGTGGGGTGCCCATTTTGTTCAACGGGCTATCAAGGTTTTAGTCGTAATTTAAGCACCGCCGAAATTTTGAGTCAGTTGTGGACTACCGAACACCTATTGCGAAAAGAAAAAAATCAAACCGAGCGCGTCATCACCAATGTCGTCATGATGGGCATGGGTGAGCCATTACAAAACTACGATGCGCTGATACCTGCACTCAAAACCATGCTCAGCGAGCACGGATATGGCTTGTCTCGCAGGCGTGTCACCGTATCCACATCGGGCGTTGTGCCCATGATCGAGCGCTTAGCCAATGATTGCCCTGTGGCCTTGGCTGTGTCGTTGCACGCACCCACCAACGAATTGCGCAATCGTTTGGTTCCCCTTAATATCAAATATCCTCTCGAAGAATTGTTAAGCACTTGCAAAGATTATTTGCTCAAGGCGCCACGTGATTTCATCACCTTCGAATATTGCATGCTTGACGGTGTGAATGATTCACCCGAACACGCACAGGCTTTGATTCAGTGGGTACAACACGACCCAAGCGGTTCTATTCATTGCAAATTCAATCTCATTCCATTCAATCCATTTCCGCAATCCGGTTTGTTGCGCTCACCCCATCCGCGCGTGCGCGCGTTTGCAGATTTATTAAGCGCGGCAGGCATTGTCACTACGATTCGAAAAACACGCGGTGACGATATTGACGCTGCGTGCGGTCAACTCGCGGGCGATATTCAAGATCGAACGCAGATGAAAAAAAGAAGACAAAATTCTGAAGTGATTCCATTGGTTCAGGCGTCCGTATGAATAATTCTCAATTACCAATTCCATTTTCTGCGCCGCTCGCCAGAAAAACACAACAAGCCCAAGTGGTTTGGGGTTCGCGCGTCGTCACCGTTGGCGGCTCTGCACCCGTTCGCATTCAATCCATGACCAATACCGATACGGTCGATGTAATTGGTACCGCGATTCAAGTCAAAGAACTTGCGATTGCGGGCTCAGAGATGGTTCGTATCACGGTCAACACACCAGAGGCTGCTCAAGCTGTTCCGCACATTCGCGAGCAACTCGACAAAATGGGCATTGATGTTCCGTTGGTGGGTGATTTTCACTACAACGGTCATCGCTTGCTCACCGAGCATCCCGAATGCGCACAGACACTTTCCAAATACCGCATCAACCCTGGCAACGTGGGTAAAGGTGACAAGCACGACAAACAATTTTCACAAATGATTGAAGCGGCGATTCGCTGGAACAAAGCAGTTCGAATTGGCGTCAATTGGGGTAGCTTGGATCAAGAATTACTCGCGCAACTTATGGATGAAAATGCCAGTCGACCAAGTCCTTGGGACTCCAAGCAAGTGATGTATGAGGCCTTGATTCGATCGGCTGTTGACTCTGCAAAACTGGCCGAACAAATCGGTTTAGCGGGCAATCAAATCATTCTCAGTTGCAAAATGAGTGGCGTGCAAGATTTGGTTGCTGTTTATCGCGCGTTGGCCAAGCGTTGTGATTACTCCTTGCATCTAGGTTTAACAGAAGCGGGTATGGGCACCAAAGGCACGGTTGCTTCTTCCACTGCGCTCTCACTTTTGTTGCAAGAAGGAATCGGCGACACCATCCGTGTATCTCTCACACCGCAACCGGGTGAAGCGCGCACGCAAGAAGTATTAATCTCTTCTGAAATTTTACAATCCTTGGGTATTCGAACTTTTGTGCCAAGCGTGACCGCTTGTCCAGGTTGTGGTCGAACAACCAGCACCACGTTTCAAGAATTAGCAATGCAAATCGATAATTTTTTACGCGCGCAAATGCCAGTGTGGAAAGCCACTTACCCTGGCGTCGAAAACCTAAAAGTTGCCGTGATGGGTTGTATCGTCAATGGACCCGGTGAAAGCAAGCATGCTGACATTGGCATCAGCTTGCCTGGAACAGGCGAGGCGCCTGCAGCACCTGTGTTTATCGATGGTCAAAAAGCGCTCACACTCAGAGGTGAAAATATCGCTCATGAATTTCACCAATTGGTTGAGCAATATGTAGAGCGCAAATACGGTGCGACTTCAACTTCACCTTCGCACGCATAAGTCATGGCAGAAAAAATATCAGCAGTCAAAGGAATGAACGATCTCTTGCCCGAACAAACGGGCAGATGGGAGTGGCTCGAGGCCAAATTTCGTTCGGTTATGCAAACGTATGCCTATCAAAATATTCGAACACCGATTGTTGAACCCACTGCGTTGTTTGTCAGAGGTTTAGGAGAGGTCACCGATATTGTCGAAAAAGAAATGTATTCGTTTGAAGACAAGATGAACGGTGAGCACCTCACGCTAAGACCCGAGTCCACTGCTGGCGTTGTTCGCGCGGTCGTCGAGCACAATTTGTTGTATGAGGGTGGTCGTCGTCTTTACTACATGGGTCCAATGTTTAGGCATGAGAGACCACAACGCGGTCGTTATCGGCAATTCCATCAACTCGGTGCTGAGGCATTGGGTTTTTCAGGACCCGAAGTAGACGCCGAATTGATTTTGATGGCACATGCGTTTTGGAAATCCTTGGGTTTGCAGCACGTGCGTTTAGAACTCAATAGTCTGGGTCAGCCCGACGAGAGACTGCGACACCGCAGCGATTTAATCGCTTACTTAGAAAAAAATCTACATTTACTTGACGATAATGCCAAGAGACGTCTTCATACCAATCCATTGCGCGTGTTAGATACAAAAAATCCAGCCATGCAAGAATTGGCGCAGTGCGCGCCTCAATTACTCAATTATTTGGGTGACGCGTCACAAGCGCATTTCAATGCAGTCAAAAATATTTTGGATGCGCAAGGCGTCGCGTACAGCATCAACCCTCGATTGGTTCGAGGCATGGACTATTACAACCTCACTGTGTTTGAATTCATCACCGAACAATTGGGCTCACAAGGCACCATTTGTGGCGGTGGCCGATATGATTATTTGATTGAACAAATCGGCGGTAAGCCTGCGCCTGCTGTTGGCTGGGCATTGGGTGCCGAGCGAGTCCTTGAATTGCTCAAAGAGCAAAACGCGCCCCACCATGCTCCTGCCATCGATGCCTATGCCATCGTGCCCGACGCGGCCTCGCTTCCCCAAGTGATTCAAACCATTGAGCAATTGCGTCAAATGGGTGTTCGGATTCAAATGCATTCACCTGCGCACTCAGCAACGGGTTCAGGCATGGGCAGCCTGAAGTCGCAATTTAAAAAAGCAGATGCCAGCGGTGCATTGCACGCGCTTATTTTTGGTGAACAAGAACTCTCCAATCAACAAGTCACTATCAAATCACTCAGGGACGGAGAAGGCGAACAACGCTTGGTCCATCTAAATGAATTACCGCTGTGGGGCCCCGCTCTACAATCACAGTCTTTGTAGACATTGACAACGCATAGGATTCGCATGGCCTCGCATCTCGATTTAGAAGAGCAAGAACAATTAGATGATTTCAAACATTTTTGGAACCGTTGGGGAAACCTCATCTCTTGGATACTCATTTTAATTTTGGGCTCCTATGCTTCATGGAACGGTTGGCAGTATTGGCAACGACAACAAGCCGCGCAAGCCGCTGTGTTGTTCGAGACCGTTGAAAAAGCAATCACAACCGCAGACATTCCATTGCTTGATCGTTCTTTGGCCGATATCAAAGATAAGTTTGGATCGACCACCTTTGCGCATCAGTCCGCGATGCTTGCATCCAGAGTCTATGCTGATCAAAACGACTTATTCAAGGCGCAATCTTCGCTCGAGTGGGTTCTTTCAAAGTCTAATGATTCGGGCTATCAATCCTTGGCCCGGTTGCGTTTGTCTACGCTTGCCATTGAAAATAAAAAATTCGATCAAGCCAAAAGCATATTGGACACAAAATTTCCCATTGCATTTCAACCCTTGGTTGACGATCGTTTAGGAGACGTTGCTTTGCTAGAAAACAAGCCCGATCAAGCCAAGACTTATTTTCTAACTGCGTGGAAAGCGATGGACGTTCAATCAGACTATCGTCAAATTTTAGATATGAAATTAGCGGCCCTCGGTGTTGATCCTAAATTAGAAAGCGCAAGCAAGTGATCAAGATTTTTCAATCATTCATGACTCAATTGGCATTCTGGATTGCTGTTGTGCTTCTTGTCGGTTGTGGATTGCCAAGACCGCAGCCCAACGAACTCGGACCTGTCAAAGTGACTCAAGAGGTTCAGCAATTGTGGACAGCCAATTTAGGTCGATCGGTTAATCTTTTACAAATGATTGCCAACGTCAATGGAAAAATTGCGTTTGCCAGCGACTCGGGTCTTGTGACTGTTGTTGATTCATCAACAGGCAAAGAATTAAATCGTACGCAGTTGCCCGTCAAGATTAACGCAGCGATGGGTTTCGATGGCAAGCGCCTTGCTCTTGTGAGCCAAAACAACGAATTAATTGTTTTAGAAGATGGCGCTGTCAAATGGCGTACCAATCTAGAGGCTCAAGCCTACACAGCGCCACTCGTCGCTGGTGAACGTGTTTTTGTTTTGCTTGCCAATCGCACGATTCAATCCTTTGATGGTACGACAGGTCGTGTTTTATGGACACAAAAGCGAACAGGTGAAACACTTGTGTTGCAACAACAAGGTGTTTTATTGCCATTTCAAAACACGCTCGTTACGGGCTTTTCGGGCCGCTTAGCCGCACTCAATCCCGATACGGGTGTTAGCCTTTGGGAGACAACGCTTGCGGTACCTAGAGGTATCAACGATTTAGAGCGACTCGTCGATTTGGTGGGGCGAGCCAGTAGACAAGGCGATACAATTTGCGCACGCGTGTTTCAAGCTCAAGTCGGATGCGTTAATGCGCGACGTGGTGAATTTTTATGGGCTAGACCATCGGTTGGTGTTCAAGGCATTAATGGAAATGCAGATGTTTTATTCACGACTGAATCCAATGGTGTTGTCCTTGCATGGGATCGCAAAAATGGCGAACGCATTTGGGATACAGATAGACTCAAGTACAGAAATTTAACCGCACCTTTGTTCACACCCAAAGCCATTGTCATTGGAGACAATGGTGGAAACATTTATTTGCTTTCACCCAAAGACGGCTCGCTACTCAATCGAATTCAAACCAAAAGCGATGGATTTGCTTCCGCCCCAACCAGCATCGATAATGGGTTTGTCATTCTCACGGCATCGGGCAATTTATTGGCCTATCGATTGCCATAACCAAAGACTCCATGTGAAACCCGTTGTTGCCTTGGTAGGGCGCCCTAATGTAGGCAAATCAACCCTCTTTAATCGAATTACCAAGTCGCGCGATGCCATCGTGGCCGACTACGCGGGTCTCACGCGTGATCGTCACTATGGCAACGCCAAGTTGGGCAAACACGAGTTCATCGTCATCGACACTGGTGGATTTGAGCCTGACGCCACCGATGGAATTTTTAAAGAAATGGCCAAGCAAACGCGTCAAGCCGTTGCAGAAGCCGACGTGGTTATTTTTGTTGTGGATGCAAGAGCTGGCGTTTCTGCGCAAGACCACGACATTGCCAACTATCTGCGCAAGCTGCACAAAATTTGTCTGCTCGTTGCCAACAAAGCCGAAGGCATGACGCAAGGCATTCAATTGGGAGAATTTTTCGAACTCGGTTTTGGCGAAGTTCTTCCCGTTTCTGCCGCACATGGCGAAGGTATTCGAAGTCTCATTGAAATTGCGATTGAATCATTGGCATTGCCTGATATTGAAGAAGTTGAATCGGATGAAGACGACGAAAACCGCCCTATCAAATTAGCCGTTGCAGGCAGACCTAACGTTGGCAAATCAACGCTGATCAACACATGGTTGGGTGAAGAGCGTCTGGTAGCTTTTGATTTGCCTGGCACAACGCGCGACGCCATCTCTGTTCCGTTTGAGCGCAAGGGCCAAATGTTTGAGCTCATCGATACAGCAGGTTTGCGTAGAAAAGGAAAAGTGTTCGAAGCAATCGAAAAATTTTCTGTTGTTAAAACATTGCAAGCGATTGAATCGGCCAACGTTGTTTTGTTATTGATCGATGCAGAGCAAGGTGTCACAGATCAAGACGCCCACATCGCAGGCTTTATTTTGGAGTCGGGTCGTGCGGTGGTGCTAGCTATTAACAAATGGGATGCGGTTGACCCCTATCAACGCGAATTGGTTCAACGATCCATCGAAACGCGCTTGGCTTTTTTAAAGTTTGCCAAACTTCATTTGATTTCAGCAAAAAAACGCCAAGGTTTAGGTCCCGTTTGGGTTTCCATCATTCAGGCGCAAAAGGCAGCGATGGTCAAAATGCCAACGCCTGTATTAACGCGAATTCTTCAAGAAGCTGTTCAGTTTCAGGCGCCTAAGCGTTCGGGGATGTTCAGACCTAAGCCTCGCTACGCTCATCAAGGGGGTATGAACCCGCCCGTGATCGTGGTCCATGGCAACTCTCTTGAACATGTGACCGATTCTTACAAGCGTTATTTAGAGGGCCGTTTTCGAAAAGAATTCAAGTTAGAGGGTACCCCTATGCGTATCGAAATGAAAACTTCTCACAACCCCTACATTGACAAAGAATCCTAAAAAGTAAAATTAATTAGTTAATTAATACCCATTTTTCAAAAAAGGTGCTTACTCTGTAGTAAGATCAGACTATCATCACTATTACCACTTTCAACACGGAGAATATCGTGAGCAACAAAGGCCAACTCTTGCAGGATCCATTTCTCAACATTCTGCGCAAAGAACATGTACCCGTTTCAATTTATTTGGTCAACGGCATCAAATTACAAGGACAAGTCGAATCGTTTGATCAGTATGTTGTGTTGCTCAGAAACACAGTCACGCAAATGGTTTACAAGCACGCCATTTCAACCATTGTTCCAGCACGCGCTGTCAATTTCAATTTGACCGAGGTCGAAGAACCGCCCGCATCTTAATGAGTCTATTCACGGCGACTATTTGTTTGATCGTCTTTGATTGAAGTTTCTCAACCTGAAACAGCATCTGCTATCTTAGTGGGTGTTGATTTAGGCTTGACTCATTTTGACTCGCAATTGAGTGAATTGGGATTGTTGGCTCAAACAGCAGGTTTAATACCCGTATCAAAAATAGTTTGTAAGCGAAAAGCACCAGACCCTGCGCTGTTTGTGGGTTCAGGAAAAGCAGATGAGATCAAAGCGATGGCTGAGTTGCATCAAGCCACTGAAATTTTATTTGATCAAGCATTAAGCCCTGCACAGCAACGAAATTTAGAGCGACACATTGGCTTACCCGTCAATGATCGAACCTTGTTGATTCTTGAGATTTTTGCGCAACGCGCACGTAGTCACGAAGGTAAATTGCAAGTTGAGTTAGCAAGGTTGCAATACCTCAGTACACGATTGGTTCGGCGTTGGTCTCACCTTGAGAGACAAAGCGGTGGAATTGGCAACAGAGGCGGTCCAGGCGAAACCCAGATCGAACTAGATCGACGCATGATTGGCGAGTCCATCAAACGAACCAAAGAACGATTAGAAAAAGTAAAAAAACAACGTAATACACAACGACGCCAAAGACAAAAATTTTCTGTCTTCAATATTTCATTGGTGGGATACACCAACGCAGGCAAATCCTCTTTATTCAATTCACTCGTCAAGGCCAAGTCGTATGCTGCAGACCAGTTGTTTGCGACTTTGGATACAACGACGCGACAAATTTATCTTAATCAAGGCGCCGATCAAGGCATACAAGCGTCTTTATCTGATACGGTGGGTTTTATTCGGGATTTGCCACACGGATTGATTGACGCATTTGAAGCCACGTTGCAAGAGTCGACAGAGGCAGATTTGTTATTGCACGTGGTGGACGCATCGCATCCCGACTTTTTGGAGCAAATGGCGCAAGTGGCAATGGTTTTAGAAGAAATTGGCGCATCCGATATCGATCAAATGCTGGTCTTCAACAAATCGGATGCACTACCCAACGAACAAATGCCATTCATACTCAGCGATAATTACGAAATGAATGGTAAAACAATGCACAGACAGTTCGTGAGCGCCAAAACAGGGCAGGGCTTAGACCAGCTTAGAGAATTCCTCACCATTGCAGCCAAAAACCACCGACAAGTGACTTTTCCCGATACCACTATAACCAACCATGTTTAAGGGTTATACAAGGCGATTGAGTTTAGGCACAATTAACACTTTCACTTTCCCACTGAGCCCATCCTCGCATGAATCTAAATCTAAAATTTTTAAGTCCCCGTGTTTGGCTAGGCCGACTTCGCGGTATGTTCAACCTCAATGACGGTAAGTGGGGACGCAGTGGCGATCAAGCCAGTCAAGGTTCATCTGAGCCTCCTGGCAAGCCTCCGGAGTCAGATAAACCCCCACCCCAACGTCCGCAGGGAGGCCCGCCAGATCTAGACGAATTGTGGAGAGATTTCAATAAAAAACTCGGCCGTATGTTTGGTGGAAATGGAAAAGAGCCGCCTGATGGCGGTAAAAAGGGCGGAAACTGGGGTGGTTTTCCACCCGACTTCAAAGGACTGCGTATCGGTGCAGGGGTGATCGGTGGTGTTGCTCTTTTGATTTGGTTGGCAACAGGCTTCTTTATTGTTCAAGAAGGTCAACAAGCCGTCATTACACAATTTGGTGGCTATCACAGCACCGTTGGCGCGGGTTTTAACTGGCGCATGCCTTTTCCCATTCAGCGACATGAATTGGTATTTGTGACTCAAATTCGTTCACTCGATATTGGGCGCGATGCAGTCGTCAAAGCCACGGGCTTGCGTGAATCAGCAATGTTGACCGAAGACGAAAATATTGTTGAAATTAAATTTGCCGTTCAGTATCGACTCACCGATGCACGCGCTTATTTATTCGAAAGTAAAAATCCAACCGATGCAGTGATGCAAGCAGCAGAAACTGCCGTTCGCGAAGTAATTGGAAAAATGCGCATGGATGCTGCCTTGTCTGAAGAGCGCGATCAAATTGCAACTCGAGTTCGAAAAATCATGCAAGTGATTTTGGATCATTACAAAGTCGGCATTGAAGTGGTGGGTATCAACATGCAGCAAGGTGGTATTCGTCCGCCTGAGCAAGTACAAGCCGCATTTGACGATGTGCTCAAAGCTGGTCAAGAACGTGAGCGCGCTAAAAATGAAGCCGAAGCCTATGCTAATGATGTGATTCCTAGAGCTGTGGGTGCAGCTTCACGTCTTAAGCAAGAAGCCGATGCTTACAAATCCAAAATCGTCGCGCAATCACAAGGTGATGCTCAGAGATTTAAATCTTTACTTACTGAATATCAAAAAGCACCGCAAGTCACGCGAGACCGCTTGTACATCGATGCAATGCAACAGATGTACAGCAACGTCACTAAAGTATTGGTGGAATCGCGTCAAGGCTCCAACATGCTCTATTTGCCTTTAGACAAAATCATGCAGATGACATCCGCGAACACGCCAGTGATCGGCGGTGGTGCGGCAACTACGCCTGACTCCTCATCTTCCAATTCATCTACCAACAATTCTTCGACTGCGCCCAGTAGCGACATCCGATCCAATCGAGATGGTCGTCAGCGCGATAGAGATGGACGTTAAGGAAAAAACATCATGAATAGAATCGGTTTTTATATTGCATCGGCTCTGGTTGCATTGTTGTTTTTGAGCTCAACTGTTTTTGTCGTTGATCAGCGACAGTTTGGCGTCGTGTATTCGTTTGGTCAAATTAAAAAAGTGATAAGCGATCCGGGACTCAACTTCAAGTTGCCCCCTCCATTGCAAAACGTAAATTTCATCGACAAACGTTTGCTCACCCTAGACAACGCTGACAGTGAGCCCATGTTGACGGCTGAAAAGCAACGCATGATTATTGATTGGTATGTGCGTTGGAGAATCACCGAGCCATCGCAATATATTCGAAATGTCGGACTCGATGAAAAAGCAGGCGCGCAACAACTCAGTCGCGTGGTGCGTAATGCATTTCAAGAAGAAATTAACAAACGAACTGTAAAAGATTTGATTTCACTTAAGCGTGAGGCCCTCATGGCCGACGTCAAGAGCGAAGTTCTTGAAAAAGTCAAAGGTGAAAAACCTTGGGGCATTGACGTCATCGATGTACGAATTACACGCGCTGATTATGTTGACGCCATTACCGAATCTGTTTATCGTCGCATGGAGGCCGAACGCAAGCGTGTGGCCAATGAATTGCGCTCAACGGGTGCGGCAGAAGGTGAAAAAATCCGGGCTGATGCCGACCGCCAACGCGAAGTCACTTTAGCCAACGCCTACCGAGACGCACAAAAAATAAAAGGCGAGGGCGATGCTGAAGCCGCGCGCATTTATGCAGAGTCATTTGGTAAAGACGCACAGTTTGCGCAGTTTTATCGCAGTATTGAAGCCTACAAATCAACGTTTAATAAAAAATCAGATGTGATGGTGCTCGATCCCAGCAGTGATTTTTTTAAAGCCATGCGAGGCAGTGGCAGTGGAGGTGGTGTGTCGGCGCCACCTGCTAAAAAATAAAACGGATCAATCATGGATTTCCACACTCTGTGGATAGCTCTTGCCTTGGTCCTTATCATCGAAGGTCTGATGCCTTTTGTGTCACCGCAAACTTGGCGTCGACTTTTTGAGCAGGTCAAGCATTTAGAAGACGGACAGATCCGATTTTTTGGCTTGTGTTGCATCGTACTGGGTGTTTTTGTGCTTTTTCTTCTTCGCTGATGCATCTTGGCAATTGAATCGCCAAAAAAGTCGTTTTACCCCAGTAGAATTGTATTTTTAATAGATACAGAAAAATCTTACCATGTCAGCTTGGGTCCTGCCGGATCATATTGCAGATGTTTTGCCCTCAGAGGCCAGACACATCGAAGAATTGCGACGCTTGTGTTTGGACACAGCGCGTGGTTATGGTTATGAATTGGTGATGCCTCCCTTGCTCGAGCATCTCGAGTCTTTGTTATCGGGACCAGCAAGCACACTCGATTTGCGCACATTCAAATTGGTCGATCAGTTATCGGGGCGAACTTTGGGCTTGCGTGCCGACACCACATCTCAAGTTGCACGCATTGACGCGCATCTGCTTAATCGACAAGGCGTCACTCGCTTGTGTTACTGCGGTCCTGTATTGCATACGCGTCCCAATCGACCCTATGCAACAAGAGAGCCCTTGCAATTTGGTGCCGAAATTTATGGACACGATGGCCTCGAGGCAGATCTGGAAATTTTGCAATTGGCGCTTGACTCACTAAAAGCAAATGGGCAAACCGATATCAAAGTGGATTTGGGTTCTGCTCAAATCATTCACGCATTGTTGGCTGATCAAGATCTTTCTGTTCAACAGCATGAATTGTTAATCGAGTCGATTGCCAAAAAAGATTCAAGCACTCTCCAATCTTTATCGCCGATACTCACTGCGCCCGTTGCAAAAGCATTGCTGCAATTGGTCGATTTGTATGGTGATTCAACAGTTTTAAACAAAGCTGAAAAAGAATTTTCCGCATGGCCGCTGATTCAAAAAGCGATTGCAGATTTGCGTTGGCTCACATCCCATTTGCAAGTGTCGTTTGGTTTTGATTTGTCAGATATGAGTGGCTATGCCTATTACAGTGGCACGCGTTTTTCTATTTATGCGCCTGGTGTGAGTGATGCATTGGTGCGCGGTGGGCGCTACGACGAAGTCGGGGCGGTCTTTGGTCGTAAAAGGCCTGCGGTGGGCTTTAGCTTCGATCTCAAAGAACTCGTCTCTATTGTTCCCAAGTTGCCCCTCAAAGCTGCGATCCGTGCGCCTTGGCGCGAAGACGCTTCATTAACAGGTGCTATTGCCAGATTGCGTGCGCAAGGTGAAGCCGTAGTGTGCGTATTGCCGGGTCACGAAAGTGAAGTCGACGAATTTGATTGCGATCGGGAACTGTTATTGGTGGCAGATCGCTGGATTGTGAAACCTCTTTAAAAAATTGAATTTGAATTTGAATATGAAAACTACTCCTGGTCGCAATGTGGTCGTCGTTGGAACGCAATGGGGAGATGAGGGTAAAGGCAAGTTGGTTGATTGGCTCACCGAATTTTCACAAGGCGTGGTTCGTTTTCAAGGCGGACACAATGCAGGACACACCTTGGTTATTAATGGCGTCAAAACAGCGCTTCACTTGATTCCCAGTGGCATCATGCGCCCAGGGGTCAAATGCTATATCGGTAATGGTGTTGTTTTGTCGATGAGTAAATTGTTAGAAGAAATTGCAGGTCTCGAAAAAGCTGGTGTTGAAGTGCGCTCACGTCTTCGAATTTCTGAAGCTTGTCCCTTGATTCTTCCCTACCATGCGAGTTTAGATATTGCACGTGAGTTGGCCAAAGAAAAAGCAGGCAACGACAAAATTGGAACTACGGGTCGAGGCATTGGCCCCGCTTACGAAGACAAAATTGCACGACGCGCGTTGCGTGTTCAAGATTTAAAAAATCCAGAACGACTCAAGCAAAAATTACAAGAAAATTTACAACTTCATAATCATGTATTAACCACTTATCTCAATTCAACAGCGCTTGATTTCGATGAAATTTATGCAGAGACGATTCGCTTGGGTGAGCAAATTCTTCCCATGATTGCAGACGTATCGAAAGAGCTCAATGCCGCGCATCAACAAGGTGCCAATTTGCTATTTGAAGGCGCGCAAGGAACTTTGTTAGACGTCGATCATGGCACTTATCCTTTTGTCACATCGAGTAATTGCGTTGCGGGTAATGCAGCTGCGGGTTCGGGTGTAGGTCCTGGTTTGTTGCACTACATCTTGGGCATCACCAAGGCGTATTGCACGCGCGTGGGCGGTGGGCCATTCCCCACAGAATTGGATTGGGAAAAACCGGGTACCGTTGGTTATCACTTGTCGACTGTGGGCGCCGAAAAAGGTGTGACAACAGGTCGATCACGTCGTTGCGGTTGGTTTGATGCAGCATTGCTCAAACGAAGCGCGCAAGTCAATGGATTGAGTGGTCTGTGTATTACTAAGTTAGATGTTTTGGATGGCATCCAAGAGCTTCAATTGTGCACAGGCTATCACCTCGATGGCGAACAGATTGACATATTGCCTATGGGTGCTGATGACATCAGTCGTTGCGAACCCATTTACGAAACGCTTGAAGGTTGGACGCAAACCACGGTGGGTGTGACGCAATACGATCAATTGCCCAAGCAAGCGCAAGCCTATCTCAAGCGCATCGAAGAGGTTACGGGTGTTGCGATTCATATCGTTTCAACCAGTCCCGATCGAGACCACACCATCATGATGCACCATCCCTTCATTTCCTAAATTTATTCACACGCAAAGGTTATTGACATGCTGACAGAAGACGGAAAACACTTGTACGTTTCATACGATGAATACCACAATCTCATTGAAAAATTAGCACTCAAAATTTTTCAATCCAATTGGGAATTCGATACGATTTTATGTTTGGCTCGCGGCGGTATGCGACCCGGCGATATTTTGTCAAGAATTTTTGACAAGCCCTTGGCGATTATGTCGACTAGTTCGTATCGTGCAGAGGCAGGAACTATTCAAGGCCATTTAGATATCGCGCGTTACATCACCACACCCAAGGGTGAAATCGCAGGAAAAGTTTTATTGGTCGATGACTTGGCCGATTCAGGTCACACCTTGCATGCAGTCATTGATATGTTAAAAAACAATTACAAGCCGATTACCGAATTGCGCAGTGCGGTGATTTGGACCAAAGGCGTATCGAGTTTTACGCCTGATTTTTCTGTTGACTATTTGTCAACTAACCCTTGGATTCATCAACCTTTTGAAGGCTATGACAACATGACATTGCCTCAGTTGATGGAGAAGTGGCGCGTCTAAATTGAAATCCAATACACGGATCATTCATCATCCCTACAAGGCATCCTCAGATTTTGAGGCGCCGCAAATCGGCGTTCACAAAGCATCTACGGTTATTTTTCCTAATGTACAAAACATGCGTGAACGGGAGTGGATGGACAAGTCATCCTATACCTATGGCTTGCATGGAACACCCACTACATTTACTTTAGAAGAGCGTTTGTGTGAAATAGAAGGCGGCAAGCATTGCGTGTTGGTGCCCAGCGGTTTGGCTGCGATTGCACAAGTCAACTTTGCTTTTTTAAAAACAGACGATGAAATTTTATTGCCCGATCATGTGTATGGTCCGAGTAAAGTGCTAGCGGCTGGTGAGTTAAAAAATTTCGGTATCACTTGCCAATATTATGATGCTCTCAATCCCGATGATTTAAGTCAACGGATTTCTTCAAAAACAAAACTGGTGTGGCTTGAGGCTCCTGGTTCAGTCACACTTGAATTTCCCAGTTTGATGGAGCTCATCAAACGTTGCAAACAAAAAAATATTCTCACTGCATTGGACAACACCTGGGGTGCAGGTATTGCGTTTAATGCATTTGATCTGACGCCTGATGCAGAAAAAAATTGGGGCGTTGACATCACGGTACATGCACTCACCAAATACCCCAGTGGTGGCGGCGATGTGCTGATGGGTAGCGTGATGACCCATCGCGACGACTTGGCACAAACTCTCAAACTCAGCCATATGCGAATGGGTCAAATGGTGGGAGCCAATGACGCTGAGATGGTGCTCCGATCACTGTCGACGATGCGTATGCGATATCTTGCTCAAGACTCCAGTGCCAGAGCCGTGTCGCAATGGTTGTCAACGCGCGCCGAAATTGCGCAAGTCTTGCATCCCGCTTTACCTCAGTCGCCAGGGCATGCACATTGGAAAGCACTCACGTGTCATCCCAGTTCTTCACCCACGGGTTGGGCGGCGGGCTTGTTGTCGGTGATGATTGATGCTCGATTCACATCCCAGCAAGTGGACGCTTTTTGTGATGGGCTCAATATTTTTAAATTGGGCTACAGCTGGGGCGGCCCTATGAGTTTGGTCGTGCCTTATAGACTTCAAACAATTCGGTCGCAAGAGCAAACGCATTTGCAAAAAGGTCATTTAGTGCGATTTGCAATGGGTTTAGAAGACGCAGATGACTTAATCAACGATTTGCAACAATCGATTGAAAAAAATCTCAAGCTTTAATGATTTGATCTTCTTGCGCGATGATAGTTTTTGCAAGTCGCGACATATTTTCTGGGTCACCCGTCTTTAATTCATAAACAGCTGCCTTTTGATATTCTAAAAAATTACGCTCAACTGATTTTTGATAAGTTGGATCGTAATGCTTTAAAAGCAATTCCCTCACCGCCGCATCTATTTGACCGTTTGCAATCATGTGTTGCCAATTTTCAATCACTGCGCGTCCTTGAATTTCTTTGAGCGCATTGAGTTTTTCTGCAAATAGTTTGCTGTCATCCACAAAAAATGAATAGTCTTGCATCAAGAGTTGAACGCGCGCGTCATCGTTCATTCTAAGATCGATGCAAGGACTGGAGCGCATTTTTTGAATCAAGGCTTCGGGTACGGCCAAATTGCCAACTTTTTTACTTTCTGCTTCTACAAAAATAGTTTGATGGTGATTCATGGTTCGCAAGGCCTGACCAATCAAGGTGTCAAAATGTTTTTGACTCGGCTGCTCGGTGCCAGGCACACGCCCCAATACCGAACTACGATGATTAGCCAGCGCCTCTAAATCCAACACTTGTCCGCCGCTTTGCGACAAAGCATGGAGCAAACGCGTTTTGCCGCTGCCTGTAGGCCCGCAGATTACTTTAAAAGACATAGTAGATGTCTTAAGTGGTAATTCGGTGAGCAACGCGCTTCTATAGGCCTTATAGCCGCCTTCAATTAATTTGACCTTGAATCCAATTTGACCCAATACCAAGGCCAATGAGCCACTGCGTTTACCACCACGCCAACAATAAACAATTGGCTGCCAACTTTTATCGCATGACAAGACGTTTTGTTGAATGTGTTGAGAAATATTGTGTGCGACCAAGGCCGCGCCAATTTTGCTGGCCTCAAATGCATTCACTTGTTTGTACAAAGTGCCCACACGCATATGTTCTTCGTTGTTGAGCGAAGGCCAGTTGACGGCGCCTGGTAAATGATCCTGTGCGAATTCGTCTTCCGATCGAGCGTCAATGAGACTGGGACCACCGCCGTGCGATGGGGGGATGCGAGTCAATTCGTCTAAAAATTGTTGTGCAGTGATGAGTTGAATGGGCATGAATTTATAAAAGTTTTTGAAGACCCGTCCAAACGTTGGACAAGATCCGCGGATGAGCTGCCGCCAAGGGGTGAATGCGATCTGACTGAAAAAGTGCGGTGGGGTCGCTTGCATCAGCAATACCGCTTAACAAAAACGGAACGCAAGCGACGCGATGCTTTTTTGCCAAATCGGTGAATAGTTTTGCAAATGCTTTTGA
>Ga0209829_10000261_pt1 | contig 49120 bp, 72 predicted proteins | sample C_140205_EF_Meta_FD_187311 | JGI IMG/M metagenome (GOLD analysis project Ga0209829, IMG submission 187311) | Freshwater microbial communities from Lake Croche, Canada to study carbon cycling - C_140205_EF_MetaG (SPAdes) (version 2) | ecosystem: Environmental > Aquatic > Freshwater > Lake...
GAGCTTGTAGTCGATAAAAACGATGAGACCCCACGCGAGGGTAAGTAAAAATAAGACGACCCCCGCAAAAGCTAAAACGTAGTAAACGCAAGTTGTGGTGTTCACGGCTGGGGCGGAAGATTTTTTTCAATAAGATCGATAGCCTGGCGCACGAGGTTTTCAAAGCGACCCGACTGTTCGTGGAGCTTGCGGTTGATTTCCCATAGGCCCGCGTTCTGTTCCTCTAGCTGGCTGATTTTCATCAGCAGCTTTTCGACGTTGCGCTCCAACTCGGCGGCGCGGGGCGGGGTGTCGGGGGTGTTCATGGTTGGGTGGGGTTTTCGTTCCCGTCTTCGTCGATATCAATCGGCTCGTCGGGTATGGAATCTGGGTCGATCATGGGGTGATGCGGAATAATGTTTTCCTGCCAACTCCAGTTACTCGGCCTTTCCACATTTCCAATGTGCCATTAGACACCATTGAATAAAGTTGGTCATCTGCCGTTGAACGGGGAATTTTATATTTGGTGGAGTAGTCTTGAACCGAAAACCACTCGGTTCCTTTTGGGCAACGGGTGGCTGCGATGATCTTGTCGAGTTTTTCCCAAGGGCTAGTAGGTTTGGATTTCTTTAGGGGCATAAAAATTGTTTCCAATTCTGGTCGTTTGCCAAGCCTGATATGTGCCGTTTTCAAAAATAACTCCCGAAACCCAGCCGTTGTTGTGGCGCAGCTTGGCGGTCATCCTGGAGTTGTACGGCATATCGGTTTTACAGAGGCATCCAATGCCACGCGCTTCTTTCTGGCCGTCATCAGACTCAACAGGGGTAACGTCAATGGCGTGGGTGTGTCCGTAGAAGCAGTGGCGGTAGACCCTTGCGTGAACGGCCCCGGCATTACGGCCTGAGGCGTAGCCGTGGATGGCCTTTAAATGGCCGATGCGGAGAACGCCAAAACGGGAGTCGTAGGGGAGCATGGTGGCCTTACAGCGTTTGATTAGTTGGTCGAATTTCTTGCAGCCGTCTTCCGCAAAGTCCCGCATGACTCCCACGGCAGAGCTTTGGAGATCGTAAATCCGTTCATCATGGTTGCCGCGCAAAAACTCGTTGCGCTCACCTTTGTCGTAAAACTTACGCAAAAACTCATAGCCCATTTCCCAATCGTCGTGGAGGCTTGCCGCCTTTTCATCGTCAGACGCGCCCTTGCGAAGGTTTCTGAAGTCAAAGGCGTCCCCTAGGTGGATTCTTACCTGTGGCTTGTAGTCTTTGATGAAGGAGAGGATGGCTTCCCCCGCAATCGGGTCGATCATGTCGCCGTGATTGTCTGCCCCGATAACGAATCTAAGTGGTTTCATGTGGTTTGGTTTTTGCCCATCAGGTGTTTAATGACATCGTCGATAAACAACTCTCTGGCGACTTTGATGTGTTTACAAAACCTTCTTTGGCCGGTCTTTTTGAAGAGCGGGAGGGAACGGCAGACATAATCCCGGCAGGAACATTCCCCAAGGGTGGTGTTGCTGAACAGATCGACCATGTAGGTGTCATCTGGGTTGGTGGCAGACGGTACGGTGTACCGGCCAAGCTCACCGTGGACTGGGTTTGCTGGTATCATTTTCGGCGTCCCATTTGGCTTTTAGGTGGGTGTAGATCTTTTCCAGCTTGGAGTCCTTGAGGGCGAGCCGATACGCGCTGTTGGCGTTTAGCGATCCTTCCTTGGACGGAGGAGTGAGCCATCCATTGGCAATGGCTTCCTTGGCGATTTCTTGAGCTTCTTTGTTGGTCATTTGAGTAATCCTTGTTCTCTGGCTTGTATGGGGTGGGTGTGAATCCAGTCGTGGCAGTGGCGGCAGACCGGAAGCCATGTGGCTTCGTTAAGGTAGTTGCCGCCCAGTCTGCCTTTTAGGTGGTGGACATCTTGTGACTCGGCCAACGTACAAAGTTGGCACATGGGAGTTGCCTCCAGGAAAGCCTTTCGCTTGACCGCATAGATGCGGGATTCGCGTTGGCGTTTGGCTGACATCTTGCGGAGTGGGGTGCGTCTAATCATTGTGAATAAGCCAAGTTTTGTCGGTTGTTTCTTTAACCACCCGGAAGGATCTTGGCGCGACGTATGGCGTAAACGCGAGTAGGGGGGGCGGGGTTGGAAGTTGTTCCTTGGGCTTTGCTTCCTCTTTTTCCGGCTGGGCTATCGGCACGCCAAACAAGTCCAACTCCATTGGTTTCTTTTTCATCAAGTGGTTTTTGGTTTTTCATGGGCCGCACTTAGCCATTTCGTTAATGATAGTATGGTGGTGGACGGGTTGTAGTTGGTTCCACGGCATATCCTTATGGATAAAGTCTGGGAAAAACTCCCTCCATCCGGTGGGTTCCGGTGGCGGGGTGTAGGTGGGGGCTTCCTTCTTGGTTCCAAACCGTTTCCATGTGCTGGGATCATCGTCGTACCTCCCCTGTGTGTACCAGTTGGATGGCTTGGGCACCAGATCATGGCCTTGTTCCGTAAATCTAAAGCTCGCGGGCCAAGTGTTCACGCTGTCGGCGAATTTGGCCGTCCGATCCATCAGGTAGCTATACTCCACCTTGCGTAGGGCGTTGGCTATGGCCCGCAGTGCCTCTTCCTTCGCCACCTTGAGGGGATAGACAACGTAGATTTTCTCTGCCACGGTCATGCCTCCTGGCATCATTGAGGGGTGGACGGTATCGACCTCGACGCACTGGTTGTGAACCCACACGGCAATGTTGACGATCTCGCCTGAGGTGAGCTTGCGCCCGTACTCGTTGCACTTCTCCGTGCAGACTGAAATCAGTCTTTCTTTGAAGTTCATGCTAGTTGGTACTCCCAGATAACGCGGCCATTGGAGCCGGGGCGTTGGCTGCGCTTGTGGTTGCCGGTCTGAACAATGACCGAATCCTTCATCAGGGCACGAACCGCCGCCCCAATGACGTTGTGGGAACTGATGTCGGAGAAATCCACATCGTCAACGTATCCAGTCTTGTTATGGGTGAGCATGGCAATCATGCGGATCTTGCAGGACGCCATCATTTCGGGCTTCTTGTCTTCAAAAAGGCGGAGGATGCCATTCAGCACCATGTCCACCTGACTGTCGCTAATTTTAGTAGTTTCCATTTTCGGATGGGGTTAAAACTGATGACCACTGCAAGGCCTGGGCTGGAGATCGCAGGACAGGACTTCGTGCCCCGCCTTGGCGAAGGCATCCCGAACCGTCCCAGACTCCTCACAGGCGATTAAAACTCTCATTTTTGGCCGGATTGTATGCCTTGAGGTACTGCCAGACTCGGTTGATATGGAAGAACGCAAACCAAGCCTCGCTAAGGGCGTCCCTGTCGTACCAGACCGCCTCTACCCTCCCTGGCTCTGTCGTGGAGATGTAGACGTTTACCCCGCAGACCTCGGTGTCCATTTCGGTAATGGGGCCAAAGTTGGCAACATGATAGGCTGCAATCTGGAGGATCTGGGTGTCGTAGGACTCCACCTTTTTCCCTGCGATGGTCTTCCTAGACTTGAAGTCTAGGATGCCATAGCCCTTGGGTGCCTTAAAGGCGGCGTCGGTTGTCCCCGCATAGCCCACCGTCTTGTTAACCAAGCGCAGTTCATGGCCGGTAAACGTGATCTGGTTGGCCTTGACCCACTTGTCCACCGCCTCGACGTAGACGGTCATGGCTGGGTCGAAGGGTTGCCCCTGGAAGTGCTGCTCCAGCGCAAGGTGGATCTCGGTTCCTAGGTCGGCGGCGTCCCCCACCTGTTCAAAGGCTTTTTCAATGACCTTTGAAACAAAGATTTCGGGGGCTAGGTTTTGGTCGGTCTTTTGGGCCGCAAGCGCGACCTGTTCGATCCTCCAGCGGTCAAGCCCACCGTTAGAAATCGCCTTTAGGACGGTTGTAACGGAGGGGTATAGGCCAAGTTCGCGGGCGTCCTTAATGGTCGGGGCGCGGTCTTTGCCGTTCTTTCCGACCAATGTGTGCCGAGATTTTCCCTCAACGTCGTACCAGTGAGATGAATTTTCCATAGGGGGTATGGTTTAGTACGGGTTTTCGTTAGAATATTCTGATACTCTGCGAGCATCCTGACCTTCGAACTCATCCATCCCCGCTTTGACCATTTTCGCGTACTGGGCAATAGTGGTCGGGTTGATGGAGGTGTCGGAGGCGATCAGAATATCGACAGCCAGTTTGAGGCACAGACCGTTCCTAGCCCCGTCAGCACGGTCATTCCCTTGGCTTTTGGGGGCGTTTGACGCCGTGGAGTGGGTCTGGGTAGCCCCAGTGGTCTGGGAGGGCGAGAAATTGGCCGATTCGGGCTTGCCGATCTTCAGCTTGCTCATGCCTTTTGGGCTGGTGCCGGTGATGTCGTACGCAACGGACGCGCCCACCTTGAACGGTGAGGCGTTCGACTTGTGGTTGGCTTCTCCAATAGTGCCGTCATCGAGGCAATACTGAAACTTGTACATGGTGCCGAAAGAACTCTCGAACGTGCCGAGACTCTGAATGTCAGTGATGGTGGTAATTTTCATTTTTTGGTTTGGTTTATTACTATCAAATTTCGTGGGCGGTCTTGTGCTTCATCTGGTCGAGGCGATCCAATTCGTCGATTTCGGCCTCGGTGGGGTTGACTTGCGGCACGTCGTACAGTGCCTCCTGGAGCAGGAGTTGCTGCGCGTCCTCCGTCATCAGGTGATGGGACAACTCGGCCACCTCTGTAAGGTATTCAAGCTCCAGCTTCTCAAACTCGGCAATGCCGGACACATGGGTATAGGAACCCATTTGCATGGATTTGTAGATGCCGATGGCGCGGCCAAAATAAATGGGGTAATCGATCATTTCTGTGCCCTTTCAATGATCCATTCGATCTCGTCAGTGGAAAGGGTATCGGTCAGGTCTACGCCGGTCTTTGAATCCCTCGCGGATTCGATATAGATTTCGCCGGAATAACCGTTGGCTGAAGAGGGCTTTTCGCCCTCGATTTCGACCCAGATTTCCGGGCCGTTTTCATCCCGTTCTAAAGTGAACGAGAAAGACTTATTTATTGATTTCATGGGGTAGGAGAGGATGCTCGCAGAGTATCAGAATATTTTTGTGTGAGAAGGAAAATCTGAAACTATTTTCATCGGGGAGTTTCGGCGCACGTTAGAATTTGATTTGCTACAAATATTTCCTGCGGCGTTGGGACTTGCCTCTTCTCCGCTCGCGCCACCAACCGCTTCAAAATCTCGACCATCAGCGGGGCGTAGTCGTAACAAGGCGGTAAAGACTCCAGCGTGTCATCAATATCTGTCGTTAGTTCGCGCACCGAATCAAAGGGTGTTGGATTTTCTTCATCCGGTTCTACGTTCGCCCAAAATGCGGCGGCACCAGCCATGATCCGCAACTCCTCCAGGATGGGTGTTTTGGGGCGCGTTTTAATGGGTGAGGCTTTCACAGGACACCTCCCTTGGCGTCTAAGAACCGGCGCAAACCCTCGGCGGCGATTTCCGGCTCAGTGGCTTTCAACGCCCAGTCCACAAACTTTTCATCTTTCTCCCAATCCCAACCGGCAAGATCGGCGGCATCAAAAGCGGCCTGTGTGTGGATAAAGGATTTCGGATCATTTTTAGCATAAGCGCGGACAGCGCGTTCAAACATTTTTCTAACAATTTCGTTTTTCATATGGGTATTAGTTGCTGATTTTAGACTGAAATCTTTTGAGGTACGTTAGCGTTGCCTTTTTCTGGGCACCGTGAGGCCCGCCGTTGTGGATTCGGGCGAGCGTTGCCATATCGTTCGCACGCCATGCTAGTGGCGCATAACGGCGAAGGTACGCCGATACCACCCGCTCGGAATAGTCCAAGCGAGCACAGTCTTGGTAGTCCCCTGGAACCCCAGAGTCTTGCCAATATTGCCGATGTATTTGAAGCGGGCCAAGTGCTTTGCCATGATCGCCCAAAATGGGGCCAAGTCTACCGCCTGTTTCCACCTCATGAAGCGCGTGAAAAAAGGAAGGAGAGGGAGCGGCGGCGCACGTTAACGCTGGCAGCAATAGGATTAGTGAAATCGTTTTCATGTCAGTAAAGCAAGTTGGGCTTCGTTATCGGAAAGGATCATATCGCAAGACATATCGAGGTACGCATGGCGTCCTTCTCTGGGATTAAAACAATAGAGGAGTTTTTTCCCTGATCTACTGACAAACGGTTCCTCTGTTCCGTTGGAAGCAGGAAGCCATATGTCGGCATTAGAAGCGCAGGCGTTGGCAAATTTCCATTCTGGTATTAGTCTCATTTTGTTAGTCCTTTCAACTCTGCTTTAATTTTGCGGGCATCTTCACCTTTCCACGTTGCGGCGTTACAAAGAAAGTAAGCTATGATCGTACGCGCCGAATCATTACCATAAAAATCATCGGGCCTTTGAAGCCAGCCGAGCGCGGCAAGGTAGGGGACAGCACCGAAATATGGCTTAGGCCAGTGGGTTCTAATGTCGGCCGCAATTTGAGACAATGGGCGAGGGGTGTGGGTTTGTTTCATCTTAATGTTTTTTGTAGGTGATCGAAAAGACATCTTTCTTCCAACAAGCGCGGCACGAAAGGCACTTGTTTCCTTGGGAGCTAGAGGGACAGGTAAAGCCTGCTTTTCCTGCACCCGATACGGTGCAACCGGTGCGTTGCGCGACAGCGTCAGGTGTTGGCCCATCAAACATGAAAGCCGACAAGCGCACGTTTAGATTGCTTGGCATAACATTTCCCAACGCCAGGAACTGGCTGACAAACCCATATTCACGCGTTGGTAACCAGTGTTGTATGTTGGGAGTTAGCTCGCATACCTTGGCAATATTGGTAAGATGCCAAACTCCCTGCAAATCGCCCGAATCATGCCAGCGGAAAAAACCAGAGCTTTCGGTCATATTGATCAAAAGTGCCATAGCTTCAATCCACTTGGGATGGGTTAAACCTTGGAACCGTTTTTCCAAACAGGTTTGCACGTTGGGAAAACCGTATCGACCTTTCAACGCATAGCATGAGGAGCAAATCGATCCTTCAATCTTTGCCAGTTTCGCGCCAGTAATACAGCGTGCCGCCGGAATTGAAGTTGAATGACACGGCATTTTTCCGGGGTTTGATAATGTTCCAGTGATTGCAATAGCTTCGGGGATGTTCATAAGATGGGATGAGTTATGGGATTAGAAATTGAGACCGGAGACGCGAAACGCCACATTGCCATTAACCGAGACGACATCGAGGGTGCCGAAGGGACGAATCTTGACGATCCGGCAGAGCGTGCCGCGAATCGTGATGACCTGGCCAACCGAGGGAGCGTTTTTTTTGTGCATTGGATTTCCTTTTCTTGTTTCGAGTTAGGGGTGAGAGAACCGTTGCAACTGCGTAGGTAAACTATTTCGCAAACGTGTGAAGCCTAAAATCACCCTGGCAATTTCAACACCTAAGCACCAAAGACTTACACCGCATTTTAGTTGATGAAGCCGTAGGGGACAAATGGCCTTGCCTTCGCTCCTTCCCTGACCCTTGCTGACTGTTAAACCAATAACTAACCAATGCCATTCGTAAAAGGACAGTCAGGCAATCCCTCGGGTAAACGGAAGGACGGCAAGCCGCGAAAGCAACACCCTGCCCGCGTGCTAGCAACGGCAAAGGCAAAGGAAATGCTGTCCATCCTGATCGATGCCGCAAGGCGCGGTGACACCAAGGCGGCGCAGATCGTACTCGAGCACGGCGTAGGCAAGCCGAACCAAGCGCAAACCCTCACCGGATCCGACGGCGGGCCTGTCACCGTTACTTGGCTACCCCCCCAGCCCTAAGCAAGGGATCCCTTAGACCCCTCCCCCCTCCCCCCATGTACACGTCCCACCCTCCCCACCCCCATTAAAAGGCACCCCCTCCCCGGCTAAACATAGGGAATCCAGACCCCCCCCCTCCCTGTTTTTGGGGTTCCTTTTTGGGGTTTGGTTGTTTGGTAGGATGGGTAATAGGTGGGGTTTCTTGGGCCTATACGGGGATTTGGCTGGACTTTGGGGTAGAGGGCGGGGGTAATGGGTTGATTGCGGTATGTCGGTAATCCAAATTAAATATGCCCCTCGGTCTGCCTTCCTCAAATTCCACGGACGAACAGAGCGATGGGCTACTCTTATCTGCCATCGGCGGGCAGGAAAGACAGTTGCCGCGATCAATGACCTCCAAAAGCGGGCCATCGAATGTACACGGAACCAGCCTCGGTTTGCTTTCATGGCTCCCACCAGGGTACGCGCCAAGGACATTGCTTGGCAGTACCTCAAGTGGTACTCTGATCAAATCCCCGGCCATCGAGTTATTGAATCAGAACTAGCCGTTGAGTATTCCAATGGTGCCCGAGTAACCCTCTATGGGGCGGACAATGACCGTGGCATGGGTCTGTATCTGGACGGGATTGTCTATGACGAGTGCGATGAGATTGCTCCTTCTGTCCATTCGGACATTATTGCCCCAGCCTTGTCGGATCGTGGGGGGTGGGCGGTTTGGATGGGGATCCTGCGGGGAAGACATAACCTTTGGAAGAGATACGAAGAGCACAAGAATGACCCCACGTTTCTGTCTATTTTACTGCGGTCTTCCGAGTCCAAGATCCTTCCTGACAATGAGTTGGAGAGTTTGAAGAAAACTATGGGAGAGTCGGCCTACCTGCTACAGATGGAGTGCAATGTGAACATGAGTCTGGCTAACGCCATCTACGGCCCGCAGATGAATGATGTCAGGGCGCAGAACCGGATCAAGGCCATCAACTCCGACCCCTCCGTCCCCATGTACACTTTCTGGGACATTGGACACTCTGACCGGGGGGATGACACAACCCTTTGGCTGGTACAGTTTTGTGGCCGGGATATCCTCCTCCTCGACTACTACGCCAGAACCGGACATCCTCCGGGGCACTACGCAGCCAAGGTAAAAGAGTGGGAAGCCGTTTATAACAATAGGGTTGCGTGTAATTTCCTCCCCCATGACGGAGCCAGGAGAAACCAAGTGGGTAAAACAATGTCCGATTATTTAAAGGACGCTGGGCTTAACCTGATCAAAGTGGTTCCCCGTACCCCTAATGTCTGGGACTCAATCAACCAGATGAGGACTATCTTCCCCCGGATCTACATCAACCACGCCCCCTGTTCGTCTACATGGAGACTGGGAGACGTTGAGATGCCCTCGGGTATTGATTGTCTGGATTACTACGCGAAGAAGGAGGATAGCTCCACCGGCATCATCAAAGACATCCCCCACCACGACCAGTACAGTCATGGGTGTGACGCCCTCAGGACAATGAGTGAAGCCTTTGGCCGGGGAATGATCGATGGCACGAGCTTCTCAAAGAATGTGGGGGGTGGCAGGAAACCCAAGGTCATCACCGGCAGGGGAGAGAACTTTCAGCTTCGTGGGAAAAGGTATCCGCAAACACTTCGATGAGGCCGCGTGATCAAATTATCCAACTCCATCCTTGGATAAACCCGGATCTCTTTCCAAAGATCATTGAGGCATATTGCCGAGTGGCTTATGTCTACGATACCGATTCGTTGTTTGCAATTGTGAAGCCAGTCCCGCGTGACGCCGACTACCTCGACATTGTAAGCCCGCTGGTTAGTTTCCCCAAGTCAGAGTGCGACTGTTACTACATTCCAATGTGCGCCGGATCCATGCGGCTGTTATTTTGCCAGAGCGAATGGAATTTGCCTTGGACTTGTTTTTCCAGACTGTCGCAGGCTGGGCGGGAGACGTTGACCAAGAAAGATTTGCATTTCTACAAAACGTCTAAGATAAGGGCTTTACTGAAACGATAATTAAAATGGCTTTTATTCCCGTATTGTATACCGCTATTGCCCAAGGAATTGGAACCGCCGCCGTTGCTGCCACCGCAACTACTGCGGCTGTTGCGGCTACGGGTGCGGGCGGTTTGGCCGCTGTTGCGGTTGCCGCTGGTGAAGCCGCTCTTACCGCTTATTCGATTTCATCCGTAAGCAAGGCAATGAACGCATCCGGCCCCACTACGGTGTCTTCAATGTCGCCCATCCAAGCGGCTCAAACGATTGGCGGTCAGGCATCTATGGGTGCCCAGCAGGATATGCTGCGCGGACAACTTAGGAAGAAAACCATTGCCTCGACTATTCAAGCCGGTGATTCGTTTATGGGCGTTGGATCTTCCGGGCCAAATGCTGCGGCAGTGGGCAATTCTAAAAAATTAGGGGGCGGCTAATATGGCAGATAATCTAGCAATCGAGATTCTTAACCGAGCAAACAACCTTCGCAGTGAACGACAGGCGGTCTTTGATCCGGTGTGGCAGGACATCTCGAACTACTATCTGCCCCAATTGTCCAACATCAACACCCAGAAGACTGAGGGTGTCATTGGTTGGACTGATCGCATTTATGAAACCACCGGCATCCAAGCCTGTCAAACGCTTGCGACGGGTATGCAGAATTGGGAGACTCCTGCTACTGAACCTTGGTTCCAATTTGAAGTGCCGGAAAATATGCGGGCGAGTGCGGACGAAGCCGTAATCTTCCTGGAACGCGCCACCAACATCACCCTCAAGGAACTGGCCCGCAGTAACTTCTATTCCAAGTCGCATGAAGACTATATGTCCATTGCGGCTTTTGGAACTGGTCTGATGTTTGCGGAAGAGGGAAAACGCACCTCACTCAATTTCCGGCAGTCCAAAGTCTCAACCTACTCGGTGGCAGAGGATGACGAGGGGATTGTCGATACTGTTCACCATTACGTTGAGATGACCGCTCGGCAGGCTGTCCAAGCCTTTGGCCTTGAGAATGTCGGCGGGAAGGTTCGCAAGTCGTACGAAGCCGCCAATCAAGCGGGTTTGGACAGGAAGTTTAAATTTGTTCATGCGGTGTTTCCTCGGGTGGATTCTGATCGCATCCCCAACCAGAAAGACTCGGCCAACAAGCCAATCGCTTCGGTTTGGGTGAATGAAGACGATAAGACGGTTGTGCGGGTTTCAGGCTTTGATGAGATGCCGTACATCTGTTCTCGGTTTACCAAGTTTGGCACCAACGCGCCATACGGATACTCCCCGGCTTTCCTGATGCTGCCCAACGCTCGGCAGCTTAATTACATCTCCCAGTATGTGGACGCGCTGGCTGAGATGATGGCCTACCCCCGTCTCCTCTACCCGGACTCCCTCGATGGTGATGTGGATCTGCGGGCCGGTGGCATTACGACCTACGACTCATCCAACCCCGGCGCGAAGCCGGAAGAGTGGATGACCAAAGGTTCTTACCCCCTTGCCATTGACATCATGAAACGAAAGGAAGACGCCATCAACGCGGCTTTCTTCGTTGATATGTTCCAGCTACTCAAGCAGTTGGAAGACAAGCGCATGACCGCTTACGAGATTGCCCAGCGTCAGGCCGAGAAGGTTGAGTCCTTCCGCCCGATCTTTGATCGCCATGTCAGCGAGCGTCTTAACCCGTTGCTGCGTCGTGTGTTTGGCATTCTTTATCGGCAGGGCAAGTTTGGTGTGGCTCCCGCCGAACTGATGGTTCCCGTTGATCAACAGGGGACGGTGGCATTTGCCCTTCCTGAGATTGTCATTACGTCCCGCGTGTCCTTGGCCCTTCGCGCCACCCAGAACCAAGGCATCGTCAACACGTTGTCGATCATCCAGCCCTTGGCCCAGATCAAGCCGGACATCATCGACAACATGAACCTAGACCAGACGGTGCGTGAGATCATGCGGAACAACTCCGTTCCCCCGGATCTTGAGGTTCCGATGAAACAGGTTCAGGCCGTCCGTATGCAGCGCATGAAACAGCAGCAGATGCAGCAGGCCGTTGAAGCGGCACAGGGCATCGCCAAGGCTGGCAAAGACCTTAACAAATCCCCCGACCCACTTAAGGAAGCCGTACTGTCTCAACTGAGCGAGTAATGTCCGAAGACCTCATATTTCGTTTGGACGATGACAATCCATTCACACTGGCTAAAACGCTATTGTACATCGGTGTGGCAGAAATATACCTAGAAATTCCCGAAACCATCTTTGCCGACATCACAATGGACGCGGCCATATATCTGGCATCCGAAATGAAGGCGTTTGACGAAGAAGCCATCAAGGTGGGATTCAACCACATATCAAAGATTGAGGATGACAACCGGCATTTAGTTATCTATCACTTAAAACGAGTCGATGTCTGAAGTACAAATACCAGTTGAAACTCAAGGGGCGGACAGCAAAACCGCTCGTCTTGCATTGGCCTACCAGGAAGTCTTCGGGCAATCCGGTAACCGAACGTCCAGCCAAAGACTGGTATTGGAGTCTGTTCGTGACCGCGCCTGCCAAGACCTCCCCATCTTTGATGCGGACAAGAACGGGGCGTTTGATCCCCTGCGTGCGGCCCACCGAGACGGAGCCAGAACCGTTTACCTATTTATCGAACGTATGCTCGAAAGAGCGCGTAACATGATCAAGAAACAAGACAAACCAAAGTCCGTTAAGTAACATTACACACCATGAGCAAAGAAGTTAATTCAATTGAATGGGATCTGGTTGGAGACGAGATCCACCGCACCCATAAGGGCAATCGCACCGTTGTCGGCACCTTTGTCGATGGACGTTTGGAGTTTGAAAACGCCGACATTGAAAAGAAGTACCGCACCGGCACCGTCACTTTCATTGAGTCCGATGACACCCACGGCGGTCTGGGGCTTCCGGTTAAGTCTTTTGGCATCAAGGGTCTTGACGATAAGCCAAAGGAAGATGAACCCGATATGCCCAAGGAAGACCCGAAGCTCGGAGATATGTCCCCGGCTCTGGTTCGTTGGTACTACGACAACCGCCGCAATGAATTTAAGATCCGCTACGGGGTTATTCCCGACAAGAACGGCAAGGTTCAGAAAGTGTTCTGCCGCCGTGAGCGGTGGGATCTGGTTAAGAGCAACCCGAAAGAATCCGATGTCAAGGAATGGACGAAGTCCTTTGAAGTCCTCAAGAACATGATCCTTGCCCGCCGGGGCACGCAGCTTACCGCCACGCAAGAGACGGTCATCTCTGAGGATGACTACAACTCTTACGTTGATGCTGGCGGCTTGGTTGATGTCTACGCTTCCTCACAGGCTCCCATCTCGGTTGACGAATAAATCATATGAGCGACACCACCACAGTTCCGAATGGCGTTACGATGGACGAGACGGGCAACACCGTCACTCCCGCCTCCACGACCCAACCCACGAGTCAAAACGCCACCACGACCCCGCAAACGGTCAATACGACCCCTTGGTATTCAGACTGGATGAAGACCGATGGTTCCCTTAACCCGGATTCCTACCAGAGACTGCCGGAACACCTGAAGCACCTGGAGCCGACTCTGAAGAACGCCAAGAATGTTGAAGACGTTCTGACCAAGTTCTCCAATCTTAACACCCTTGCCGGTAAGAAGGGGTTGGCCCCGCTTCCCGCCGATGCCCCGGCCAATGTCGTTAAGGAGCGGAATGAACTCCTTCGCTCAATCAACGGTGTCCCCGAGAAGCCGGAAGGCTACAACATCAAGAAACCCGATGACCTCCCGCAGGAACTCTGGAACGATGGTCTTTTCAACAATGCGTTGAAGATCATGCATGACGGCAACGTGCCGCCCAGTGTTGCCCAGAAGTTGTTTGAGGCACAGTTGCAAGATGCTAAGTCCCAGCGGGATGCGTCTGTTAACTACGAGAAGCAGTTCTACGCCACGCAGGACAAGACCATTCGTGATACCCTTGCCAAACAAGGGGTTGCGTATGACAAGACCGCAGAGATGGCTTCTCGGGCCGCTCGCACGCTTGGCATTGATCCCGACAAAGATCCCGTGTTCAAGAACGCCAAGGTCTTCCTGGCACTGTCAAAGGTCGGCCAGTACATCGGGGAAGACAAACTGGTTTCCGCCGAGAGCGTTGGTTCTAACATGGGCGAAAGTGATCTGTCCAAGGCCAAGGACATCGTCAGCAACAAGGCCAATCAGTACAACTCCATGTACTGGGACTCCAACCACCCCCGTAATCGTGAGGTTAAGCAGATGGTTGAAACCCTCCAGAAGGAAGGAATGAGAAAGCGTATCTCTGCCCTACAGGGAGGTAGCCGGTGAAAGACCTAGCTGACGCCCCGGAGGTTGCCAATCTCGACAAAGCCGAGATGGTTGCCGACCTTTATCAGGACAGCGTTCCCGAGGTAACCACGTTCCGCCCCATGCGGGACATGGTTCTCGCGGAGTACGTTGAAGAGGATCTTAACCGAAAGGTCGGGAGTCTTTTCATGCCCACCTCAAAGAAATCGGCCAACCAGTTGTACGTTACCGCTATCGTCAAAGCGGTTGGCGGCAAATGCGAATACGTCAAAGCCGGGGCAACCATCATGATCGGCGAACACCACGGGGACTATTACAAGATCAACAACAAGCGTCATGTCCTTATCCGTGAAAGGGATATTTCGGGTATTGTGACTTGACAGGCCAAAACAAATAACCAAACCATAACCAACTCTTACTATGTCCACCAATACTGTTTACGGTCTTAATGCTGACAAAATCGCTCAAGTGATTGGCGATGACGTCCCTGTCCCGGTAGTGCCGACCTATGCCGCCACCATCGCGCTTGATGCTAGCGTTAGCACTTACTTTGATATCGTCACGACCTCCGCGATTGGCAATGCCACGCTGACGGTTGCCAATGGCAAACCCGGCCAGCGTCTCACGGTCATTCTGAACAACGACGCTACGTCGGCCCGCACGATCACCTTCAGCACCGGATTTCGTTCCAACAGCACGGTGGTGGGTACGACCAGCAAGGCGATTTCGATTCTGTTCATCTATTCGTCCACGCAGTCCGCGTTTCTTGAGGTTGCTCGTAGCGGTGCTGCTGTTTAATTTCCCGTAATGGGATTTCCATAGGGGTATGGAACTAGGGGTATTGACTTTTCGAGTCAGTACCCCTTTCCATTTAAGGAGTTAGGCGAGGACACCTCCCGCAAGGGAATCCGGTCGCCGACGAACAATTTCCGTTTCAAGTGCGGCCCTTCAATGGATACCCGAATCTTGAGGCACTCAGATTCACTTCCTTAATCACTTACTATAATGGCTACAGTTTCCGGGGTGTTCAGTCTCCCTCCTCATTATCAGGTCGCCTTTGACGACAATTGGCGCGAGATCATGGCTCAACAGAAAGAGCATCGTCTTGCTGGCAAGTACATGACCGACAACATTGCTGGCGCGACCAAACGGTACGACCAGACTGGTGCTCAGTCTTATTCCCTCCGTCAGAAAACCGCTCGCGCTCAGAAGAGCGAGCCGTCCGATATCCCGTCGTTCTTCCGTTGGGTGCGTCCCCGCCCCTACGACAAGACCACCTGGATCGACGAGCACGATCACATCCTCCTTGGCACGCTGCCCGATCCGCAGGGCACCACCGTCCGCAATCACGCGATTGCGACGAACCGCCAGAAGGACATCGTTCTGATCAATGCTGCCATTGGCACGAACTACACTGGTGCTCAGGGCACCACGGCGACCACGCTTCCGTCGGCCCAGACCGTTGCGGTCAATGCCATCTCTGGTGGCACGGGCAGCAACAGCGGTCTGACGCTGTTCAAGCTGATTCAGGCTTCGTATGTCCTTGATAGCAATGACGTTAACGAGAACGATCGTTACTTCGTCTACGCCGCCAAGGAACTGAACAACCTTCTGGTCAATGTTGATCAGGTGGACAACGCCCTCTACAACGACGTTCAGGCTCTCCGTAAGGGCCGCGTTGTTGACTTCATGGGCTTTGAGTTCGTCCGTACGCAGCTTCTGCCGATTACGTCCAACGTCCGCACCTGCTTTGCCTACCAGAAAGACTTCCTTCTGCTGGGTATGGGTGAAGACCAGAAGACCCACGTCGATATCTTGCCCGACCAATCCCACGCCATTCAGGTTCGTACCGTTGTCCTCATGGACAGTACCCGCCTTGAAGAGCAGGGCATTGTGACGGTTTCTTGCGACGAGTCGGTCTAACCCTCAAAATAGGAATATAATACAATGGCTACATGGTATACTAACGTCGCGTCGAATCAGCAGACCGGCCTTAACTTCCCTGCTGGTAATTCGGGTGTTGCCTCCGTTAGCTCGGCTATCGGTGGTTTCAACGACCCTGTTTATGAACTCGGCAATGTTGACTGCATTGTTGCCACCTACACGATGGTCGGTACCGAAGTCGCTACCGACGTTATCAACATCGGCTGGGTGAACAGCAACGCGATGGTCAACCCGCTCACCTCTTGGGTGGCGACCTCTGCCAGCCTCGGCACGACTGCCGCGGTCCAGGTGGGTGACGCTGATCCGGCGGGTACGTCGGCTACGCGGTACTCCACCGCCCTGACTGTGACCTCGGCTACGCAGGTTCAGTTCACGGGTGGTGCGGCGGCTGCGACCCCGTACAACGTGAGCGCGGATAGCTGGCTTACCGCCACGTTCTCCACGCTTAGCGTCCCTGTGGCGGGTTCCAAGATCACGTTCTGGATTCAGCTTGTCTGCAATCGCTAACGCGAATTGGTTTGGAATTGGCCGGGGATGGCGTAATGGTGCGCTGTCCCCGGCTTTTTCTTAACCACATAAACTTATGCCAATCGGTGTCTCTCAGGTAAATCTATGCAACATGGCCCTTGGAAAGATGGGGGCGCAGCCGATCACAAGCATTACTGACCAGACTAGTCAAAGTGCCGTCGCTTGTAACAACTTCTGGCAACAGACTTTTTCAGAGGTAGCCCGAGCGCATCCGTGGAGTTGCCTCAAACGTAGGGCCACCCTTTCCCAGTTTCCGTCCACCATCAATCCTTCGGTAAACCCCAACCCCGTACCCACCCCGGCTACTGCTTGGGCACCGGCCACTTCTTACACGGTCGATCAGTTCATTACCTATGGGCTGTACTATTACCAGTGTTTGATTGCGAACACCTCCACCTCCAATTTTACAAATGACCTAACGGCAGGATATTGGTTCCAGTCCGACTATTCAACGTATCAGAACTCTTTTGCTGATGCCGGGGCCGGTAGTCTTTATGGTTGGACGTATGGTTACGCCCTGCCCAGCGATTACATTCTGATCACGGTTCTTAACGGCAACAACACATGGGACATGGATGCCATATCGGATATGTTCGACATCTACATTGTCCAACAGACTCCCGGCAACAACCAGCTTGGTTTGTTTACCGATGAAACAACGGCTGACGTTGAGTATGTCGCAAACATCCAAGACGTTACGGTTTGGGACGCCCTTTTCGCTGCGGCGATGGTTTGCCTGCTGGCTTCGTATCTTGCCACCGTTTTACGCAAAGATGACGGAAAGCTGGCCCAAGTGTATCGGGAACAGTACATCCGCGATTATCTTCCCAAGGCTCGCGTGAAGGATGCCGGGGAAAAGAAACCCCGCCGCTATTACCCAGTGTCTGAATCTCGCTTTGTCCTTTCGCGTTGGGGTTCAACTAATAATTAAACCGTGCCAAAATCAGTTGAAGGCTTAATCTCGTTCAATGCGGGTGAGTTGACTCCCCTTCTGGACGCCCGCGTCGATCAACAGAAGTACCGCTTTGGATGCCGCCAGATGAAGAATCTGGTAGCCTTGAAAACGGGTGGCGCAACCCGCCGTCCTGGAACCCAGTACGTTTCTACCACCAAATACATCAAGGGGGTAACGCCCTCCAATGATTATGCGGTTAGGTTGATTAAGTTCATCTACTCCCCTGCGGTTACTTTCATTATCGAGATGGGGCACCAGTACGTTCGTTTTTATCAAAACGGCACCCCAGTTACGGTTTCAAGTGCAGCAGCGTGGGTTTCTGGCACGCATTACTATCCGGGTAACTTTGTAACCGATCCGTTTGATTCAAAGATTTACATCTCAACCGCCAGTTTTGTTTCCACGGTTAATCCTCATTCCGACGGTACCAATTGGTTGCAGCAAAACATTCTTGAGCTTCCCACCCCCTATAATGCGGCATTTGATCCGGCAATGGGGCCGTACAACGCCGACATTTACGGCGTTAAGTTCTGCCAGATTAACGACGTTGTTTATCTGGCCCATCCGAATTATCCGGTGCAGCGGCTCACAACTTACAGCCTAACCAGTTGGGTTTGGGAGAAGGTTGCGTTTTTAAGTCCACCGTTTCTGGATGCAAACGCCACGACCATTACAATGAACGCCAGTGCGCTTACTGGCAACGGCGTTGATATTTTTGTGAATACTACGGCGTGGGCAGCGGCCCAAACCTACCGCGTTGGGGATTCGGTAAACAATGCTTCGCTTATTTATGTTTGTCTTCTGGACAACACCTCTACTGCCAGTTTTGCAAACGACTTCAATTCTGGGTATTGGGTTCAAAACATTCCGTTTACCGCGCAAAACGTGGGTGGCTACATTCAGCTAACCCATGTCCGTCCCGCTGGCTCCCTTGTTTACAACATCAACACCAACGGAACAAGTAGCAGCATTGCCATGCGCGGGGATTGGAGTTGGCAGAGTTACGGCACTTGGAGCGCGGATCTGGCCCTTCAACAGTCAAATGACAATGGAGCGACTTGGAACACGATCAAAACGATTTCGGGTCGGTCTGATACCAATTTCATTCTTTCTGGCACATCCACCAACAATGCGATGTTCCAGATTGTTGTGACAAATTATACTGGCGTTGTTAGCGTTACTCCTCCCAGAACGTCTTTCACTTACAACAGCAGTACCTTGAATGGCATTGGCCTGATCACTTCTTATGTTTCAGGTTCAAACGTAAAGGTGTCCGTTATTGAACCATTTTATTCCGTAGACCCCACCACCCTTTGGAATGAAGGGGCATGGTCTGACCGACGGGGTTATCCTCAAGCCCTTACATCGTTTCAAAGCCGAATGGTTTATGGATCGTCCGGGTACCAACCACAGAGAATCTGGATGTCCATAATCAACGACATTGAAAACTTTGCGCTTGGCGATCAAAGCCTTGCCACAGACGCCGTTCAATTCGACCTCAACGCCCCCAGTGGTGGTTCCATCTTGTGGCTAATTGCCCAAGTTGACTTGTTTGCGGGCCTCTCGGGGCAGGAATGGATCATTAACTCGGGCACTCCAGGTACGGGTGGTTCGGCCATTACGCCTACAAACATCTCGGCAAGCCAGCAGTCCTCGTGGGGTTCAGCCCAGAATCTTCCCGGCATTACGGTGGGCGACGGCATCTTCTATTCCCAGCGCAACGGCACCACGATCCGGCAGCTTCAATTCTCAATTTCCACCCAGAAGTATATGTCGCAGGATTTGATGACTTTGTCGCAGCATCTGTCTACAACGGGCATCAAATCAATAGACTTTCAGCCCCAGTTTGAAAATCAGGGTGTAGTGTGGATCATCAATGGGCTGGGGCAGTTGTGCGGGATGACCTACGAACTTGAACAACAGGTTCTGGGATGGCATCGACACATTACCGGAGAAGACCAAGTTACGGTAGTGATTGGCGGAACCTCGTATAGCCGACTGGCCCCTGATAGCTTTGAGGCGGTTGCCTGTATCCCCGGTTCCGGCAATAACGACGATGAAGTCTGGGTGGTGGTTGCCAGATACGCTCCAGGTTCGGTTACCCCGGTTCGCTACATTGAACGGATGAATCCGGTCAACTGGCAGGTTTCACTTGCCACCCCGACCACAAACCAAGCCTTTTACGTCGATTGCGGCACGCAGTACACCTCGCCCTCATCCACGACGTTTACGGGCCTTAATCGCCTCGCCAACCGCCCTGTTGTGGCTTGTGTCAACTCGCAGCAGGTTATAAACCTGATGGTCAGTAACACGGGCACCGTAACGCTGCCGAATTACGAACCCACCACGGGAGACGTAGTCAGCATCGGTTTAGCGATTAACTACGCCCTTCAGCCCATGAGACTGGATTCCGATCCTCGGGTTGGAAACACCCAAGGTCTGACCAAAACCATTTCGGACGTATATATCCGACTTTACAATTCGCTGGGCGGATCTGTTCAATCCATCCAGACCGGAGACGATGGCCCAGTTTACGGAACTATTACCCCAATAAACTATCGGAACGCCAACGACCCCCTTGGACAGTCTCCTTCGCTGTTTACGGGAGAAAAGAAGATCTCTCCTTTCTCGGACTATTCAACCGACGCCAGTTTTGCGATCATGGGATCAGACCCACTTCCGCTTACTGTTCTTGCCCTAATTGTAAAATACGACCTTTCTGGAACACCATGAGCGTTTTACAGGGAGCTTCTTTAGCACTTACGGCTGTTGGGACGGCCCAGAAAATCAAGGGTGATAGGATGGCGGCTGATGCCGTTCGGCAAAGCTCACAGTACAACGCCTCGATTGACATGGCCCAAGCCGCCCAACTTGAGTCGGATCTAAGTTTTAACATCAGCCAAGAACGTCAACAGGGCAAGCAGTACATGGCTACCCAAGAAGCCGCCTATGCCTCTTCCGGGGTTCTTCTTACTGGTTCCCCGCTGGCGGTTATGGTCACTACCGCAGGACGGCTGGAACAGCGGATTCAAAACGAGTACATTGCCGGGATGAGAAAAGCCGATCAATACCGTTCCTCTGCGGCAGAGGGTCTGCTTGAGGGACAAGACAAGGCAATGGCTTACAACAATCAGGCGTTTACCGATCTTCTTGTTGGTGGAGCCAGTTACGCCAGCCAGTCATACAAAGCATACGACACTAAACCCCAGTAAACCGGCACCAAGAACTATCTATGGCACAGATCCCTACAATTCCTGGCACAGAAATGATCCAGACCCCCGTCGGTCAGGTTAAGAGAGATCCGTCTGCAAAGATAATGCTTGGACGTTCGGTTTCTCAACTGGGACAGGGATTTGAACAGGTGGGTCAGGTTTTTCAAGAGTTGCAGGACAAGATGAATCTTGCCGCCGATGGCGCGGCATTGACCAAGAGACAAACCCTAATGACCCGCAGTGAGGGCGAATTGATGGCAAAGCTGGCTCAAAACCAAGATCCTGACCCCCAGAAAACTTGGCCCGCAATGCACGACGCCATGGTTAAGGAAGTGCAAAACAAGTCGTTGACCGATCCGCAGCTTGGTTCCATTTCTCCCAGAGCCAAAAGACAACTAAACATGGATCTTAGTTCTTGGGCACAAACCGGCAGCACTAAGGTTATGCTTGATGCCACCAAAAAGAAAGTGGCATTAGACACAAAAGATTACAACGAAGCCATTGACGAGTTTGTTAAAAACCTAAGGCCAGATCTGGCTATTTCCAAAATTACGGAAATGCGTGAACACAATTTGATTGGAGACGGTGACATGAAGAAAAGGATTAACGACGCCAACAATCAGGTGTCTGTTTTTGGGGTAGATCGTAAGATCAATGACGATGCCATAGGCGCATATAAAAGTATCCAAGATGGCACTATGTTTAAAAAAGGTGGGCCGGGGGAATATTTAAACGAAGCCCAAAAGAAAACGGCTACCATTGCCGCTCGGACTAAATCATTGAGTTCCCAATCGGACTTTGAGCAGCATGCAGCAAATCAACTTGCCGTTAAACCCGACCACACTTTTGATGATAAGTGGTTTAAAAAATACAAAGAAAACGGACAATTGTCTGAAGAAGGAGAAGCAACCATTCGCATGGCGATGAAACGGTATGCCGATGAAGATAAAAAAGCGGTGTCTGTTGCCGAACATGACGAAATGTATTCGGCTACTTTAGAGGTCTACGAACATTTGCGGGAACAAAAAACCGTTACGCCAGAACAGGAGAAAAAGTTGAGGGATGTTGCGAACAAATGGACTAACCCAAAGTTGATCGAAACTTATTTAAAGACCGTAGATGGTCTGATTAAATCCATTCGCAATAAAGCTGCTACCGAAGACAGGCCCGAGGTTACCACCGCACTCAACCAAATGCTGGAGGATCGAAACAATGAGTCTACGTTTCTTCCTGCGGCTGTGGTTGTGGCGGAAGGAACATTTCATTTTTTTAAACCAAACGATGCCAACACCCTTTCATACGTTCATATTCCCGGTGGCGTAAAAGCACTAGAAAAGGCACCAACGGGCAAAAATGATTCCATTACGGATTCGGAAATTGAAGCAAGGTACGGAACGGGTGTTAAACGGGTTGATTTGATTGAAGCCGAAAAGAAACATTTTGCCGTTCAGTTTGATAAATACCGCACTTGGTTGAAAAGCGACGAAGGCCAAAGATCGTCCGCAGAAAAAAAGGACGATTACCGTCGAAAATTAGAGGCTCCATTTGTTATGCAGGCGATTGTTGAACGGGTCAGGACTTTGATGTCGCCAAAAACCATACTTAAATATCAGCCTAACGCAGAAGCAATTAACAAACTTCTTGAGAATCCAGACACTGCAAAACAATTTGATCTTATTTACGGTGATGGCATTAGTGCGGCCTATCTTTCTGGTTTACGATAATGGAAAATCCATACAATCAGTTTGTTCCAGAACTTGCGGGCAAACCCATTGAGCCGGGAAATATAGACCTGTACCGTCAGCCCAAGGTTAAGAACCCGGACGGATCTATTTCCACAGTGGACAGCATTGGCGTTGGGATTAACGACAAAGAATATCTTTTGCCAACGGTTACGCCAGATGGTCGGCATTTTACCGGCACTCCACAAGAAAAGGCCAATCAAGCCGTAGACGAGTTTAGGCGTACAGGAAAACATCTCGGGGTGTTTCGCACCCAAGAAGACTCCAACAATTACGCAAAACAACTTCACGAAGATTATGCCGCCGGTTTGTATGACCAAGTGGTAACCACCGACAAAAGTCGTTTGGCGGCGGATCAGGCAATTGTTGACCGTCATCTCCAAAACCATCCCGCCCAAAAAGAACAGGGCGAACCCAAGGTTCCGCAGGCAAGGGATTGGTTAATGACTTGGTATAACTCCACGGATGCTGCTCAGATGTCAAAAGTAGACATGGAGGGAATCAATCGGGCATGGGTGGCAGATCGTTTTTACAATCAAACGCCATACACTGTCGGTGGAAACTGGCCCGCTTTCAAAGCTGCGGTTGGACAGCATTACTTGGGGTTGCCCAAGTCTTACGAGGAAATCCCAGAAACGGTGTTTCGTGATGCCATTACCAATCGGCTAAAAAACGAAACGGTAGTGGATGACATCAAGTCCTATAAGGATTTCGGCATTAGCCAAGAATGGTTCAAGGATCTTGATCCAAAGATGTTGCCGTCAATGTCCCGAGAGATGTCGCAATTCTGGCAGGACTTAAACCGTCCATTTATTTCAATGAAGACATTTGGCGACATGGCCGATGCCGCCACTATGGGGATGTGGAGTCCAAGCATCCTTGGCGCGACTGCCAGGGGATTGGCTCCAATCATTGAGGGATTTGAAACACCGCTTGGCATTGCTGGCGTTGGTGCGGTTGGAAAGCTGGCATCGTTGGGAAAGACTTATCCCGTCGCTAGAAGGGCCGTGGCGGGCATTTCTGGCCTGTTTACGGCCAGTATGGTTTCAGGGACGGCAGATGCTGTTGAGCATCGCAGGCAGGTCATGGATGACCCCAACTCTTCTTTCAACGACAAGGTTGAAGTTAATGTTGAGGTAGCTGCCAGCGCACTTGCCACATTACTTGCCGCGTTTGGAACCGCCCATGAACTGGCCCCAGACATTAAGAAGGTGTTTAAAGAAATGAAGAACAAGACGCCGCATGACGCAGCCAATGAATTGGCGTCTGCGGCTAATGACATTCAAGACCCTGTTGCGGATCAAGCGGTGCTGGCGGCGGCTAACGCGCTCAGAGAATTTCCCTCCATCAAGGTTTCCAGTAAGGGTAAAGAAGTTGAGCGCATTGCTGCGGCGGCTATTCGTACCCCAGACGGTGAAATCCACAAAGGGGCCAGTCATGCTGAAATTAGGGCGGAAATCCTCAAAGAGAACACGGATGTCAGCCTGGAGGTTTCGGACTACCTTAAGTCCGATGCGGAAAAACCATTAATGGCTCCGGTCGGGTTTGATGAGGGATTCGTCAATCAGAACGATGAGTTCAAGAATCGGACTGAATCAAAGCGGGTTGCGGCGGAAGCCAATCAACTTGATCCGGGTGCGGAAGCAGAGGGAGACGAACTTCATTCCCACCAGATAAAGGATGACGAACTTCTTGGCGCGACCAAAACAACTTTGACCGAGGCCAAAAGCAATCTGCGTCAAATGTTGATTGCCCTACAGGAGACGCTTGAGATGGCCGGTTTTGGCCCAGCGGGTAAAAAGACTTCCGCTGTTCTTGAAGCCGAAGAACGGTGGCGCAATCGTTTTCAAGCAATGAAGACCGAGCTTACTGAAAAGCTCCGCACTTCCAAAACAGAGTCATCGGCCAGAATCAAAGAGTTGCGGGACAAAATGAAGTTCTTTGATTCCGAGGGTCGTTTGGATGCCTCTGCCATTAGGCGTTCCCTATTGGATGTTGCCGCCCAACTTCCCCGGTCTGAACGCGGGCAGTTCATGGGGAAGATCACCGAGTCCCTTATGCGTCCGTCGCTGGGTAGTTCGCCCGAAATGATGTACCGCAACGCAATGGAGGTTAGCTGGAGAATGATGTCCAAGATTGATGAATTGGAAAAGAAGGGGGTGGTAGATGAGTTGCAGGGGTTGATTGAACGCATCATGGGTTCAAAGGCCGTTGACGTTGATTACAAGAACCGTCTTGCGGGGCTTACGGGTAAAATCAGGTTTCATGGTCTTACCCCCGAAACGGAATCAATGCTACTTAGCCGGAAGGATTTTATTGGCAGGTCTGGTGACGCCCACGGTATTCCCGAATACGCCATTAACCAACTTGAGTTGTTGAGCCAAACCGCCGCAAAGGATCTCCCCCTTACCGTGCTCCAGGATATGGTTGATAAGGTTAAAATGATTGAGGAGTTGGGGCGTTTAAAAGTTAAGGCCCGCGCCGAGGTTGAGGCATTTCAGATGGAGCGGATGAGAGCCGATTTAAAAAAGTCTAAGTCTAAAAAATTAGAGAACCTTGGCATGATCCGCACTCCGGGCGAAACCTTGGGATGGACGGACGAAATGTCGAAACAACTTCAAAACAAGTTTCGTTCTGCCGATAATTTATCAAAACGGTCTGGTCGCACTTTGTTAAAAAACGATGTCATTGCCGACTTCTTGGACGGCAACGCTCGTTATTATGGGCCGGTAATACGGAATTTTATTGGTAAAATGGATTCAGCCTATAACGCCAGAAATAGAATGGTAGCGGCGTTAAAGAAGCCGTTGGTTGAATTGATTAAGCAAAGCAATCTGGATAATGTTTCATTTGAGCGGATTTCCATCTATGCTATCTCCCGTGAAGAAGGCGGGATTCAAAGACTCAAAGACAGCGGGGTGGGTGAAAAGCAAATCAAGGAAACGACTCTGACCAAAGAAGAGAAGACGTTTTATGATCGGGCGCGGCAGATACTGGATGACACCGTCCATCCGGCTATCAACAAGTACATGAAAGATAACCACAACATCGAGGTGGCGAAAGTAGACAACTACTGGCCCTTCCAAAGGGATTATGAACTTTATGATGGCGTGCCGGAAACCCAGCAAAAGATGCGGGGCATGGGGGAAGAGGTTCCTTACGACGAACTTGGGTTGTGGAAAGACGGATTGGGCCGCGATCTAGTATCGCGTAACCGCGCCAAGACAGCCCAAGGGTTTACCATTGAACGCCTACCTAATGCGCGAGGGGCGGTTAAACTTAACGCGCTTGAAGTTCTTGATCGGCATTTTGATCAAGTCTCCCACTTTCTTACCCACGACAAAGACCTTGCCCAATTGAACAAGATTGCGCGGGAACCTTGGTTTGTTGAAAAATACGGTACGGGTGGTCGTGAATGGGCGTTGGATCGTCTTGATACCATTGCTCGTGACGCAGGGCCAAACGCCAGCGCACGGAGTCCAATACTTGATTTTTTAACGTCAAACCTAGCAGTAGCATCACTTGGGTTTCGTGTAATCAATCAAACGCTTCATTTGGCTAACTACCCGTTGGCTCTTACCCAAGTTAATGTAAAATTTCTCTGGCGAGGCTTTACTCATGCATTAACTAAAAGAGGTCGTGCTTTCCTCAAGGAAAACATGGCCGAGATCTATCAAAAATCCGGCGGCGAACAGGCATTAAAAGATCTGGAGACTGGCAACTGGTGGAACAAAGCCCAAAGCGAATCGTTCTTTGTTGAAAAGAGCGCAGATCAACATTTGTCCGGTTCGGTGGCAATTGGCCGATACATCCAAGAACTTCATCGCGCCGGTAAAGATTGGCGGAATTGGGACACCATACCGTTGGATGTAGAGGCCCGCAACAGGGCATTGATCTCGGCCCGCATTGTTTCCGCGTCTCCTTTGCTTAAGGATGCGCCTATGGCTATTTCCAGGGGCAAGCTAACCGCTGGCAACCCTTCCCTTACGCGGGCCGTGTTTCAGTTTCAAAACACGATGCTTAATCAAACATCGTTCATGAAACACGACATCTGGGATTCTACAATTAGGGATTTTAACCCTACGGCTTTAGCAGTAAACTCGCTTGCCATGCTTGGTGTTTTGATGATCGAAAGTTCAATTAAAAATGCCAACAAGTCTTTGATTGGATACCTTTCTGGCAGTCCGACTCCCAAGGACGAGAAAGACAGTTACGCTAAAGAATTGGCAATGGAGCTTACTCGACGGTTTCCCGGCGTTAGTCAGATAATCTCAATGTATTCGTATGGGCAGACCGGAGTGCCTGTTGCCGATGAAGTGTATGGTGGTGTTAAAACCATTAAAAAGATTGCTGAAGACAAATCTCAGCATCCTGCGGTTGATGCCGTAATCTTGGCCGCTACGGTAAGCGGTGTCCCCGGAACGGGATTTGCCGCTCAAATTGCCAGAAAAGCTCTCGCCCGCAAACCCGGAACATCCTACTTAGATAAATGAAGTACAAAGACAAAACCGTTCTGGTGGTAATGAGTGGGGGGCTATTCATGGAAATGGCCTGCCGCTTGGCGCGGGATTTTGGCAAGGTCTACTACTACACCGAATGGCGTTCAACCTTCCCCCACATGAACGTGGGCATGGTCGGTCACGGCATGGAGAAGATCGAGCGGGTTGATTCTATCTTTGGCCCCCATTTCGACACTATCGATTTGTTTGTCTTTCCTGACCTTTACTGGGGCGAGACGCAAGTATACCTAGAAAAGCTCGGGAAACGCGTCTGGGGGGCTAGAACAGGGGAAGAAATCGAAATCTATCGGGAGGTCTGCAAGAAGTTAATGGAGCAGAACGACCTTCCGGTGCAGCCCTGGAAGATCATAACTGGGGTGGAAGCCCTACGCGAGTACCTTCAAAAGCATGACAACCAACACGTTAAGATAGATAAATGGCGTGGAGACTTTGAGACTTTCTTCTCTGAGAAGTACGAACTGGTTGCGCCCAAGCTAGATGACATTGCCCACACCCTTGGCGGGTTCAAAACCATTGCGGAGTTTATCGTAGAGGACGATCTCCCAGACTGCGTTGAGGTTGGGCTGGATGCTTACTGCATTGATGGGCAGTATCCTTCCGCAACCCTTTGCGGCATAGAGGTTAAAGACTTGGGCTATGTGGCGGAATTTAAACAATGGAAGTCTATCCCAGAAGAGATTACCCGTTGGACTACGAATATGTCGCATATCCTTGAGACGTACGGGTATAGGGGATTTCTTTCCAATGAGATCCGAATCGGCAAAGATCTTCAGCCCTACATGATTGATGCCTGCACCCGCTGTGGATGCCCGCCCAATGAGTTGTACCAAGAGTTTTACACAAACATATCCGATATCATTTGGGAGGGTGCTGATGGTGTGCTCGTAGATCCGACCCCAAGTGGCAAATACGGACTTGAGGTCATAATCAAATCCGAATGGGCCAAAGACCACTGGCAACCCATCGGCATTGACCCAGAGATGAGGCAGAACGTGAAGCTGTTTAACCCCGTCTGTGTGGATGGGCAGTTCTATGTGGCCCCGCAGGGTGAAGACATGGGCGAGGTTGGGGCCGTCATTGGCTACGGAGATACCCTGGAAGAGGCCTACGAGATGGTTAAGGCTATGGCCGAGGGTGTTTCGGGGTATGGGATCAAGATTCCGTTGGGTTCTTTGGATACCGCCTTTAAGCAGATGGAGGAGATCAATGCGATGGGGATCAAGGTCTTTACTCTGGACAAGGCCAAGAAAGACGATGCCGACAAACGAGATGTTACTTTACAATCTGGCAAAAAAGTCAGAGTAAAAGAAAAGCCCAAAGCGAAGGTTCGCACCAAGAAACAATGAGCGGAATCATCATACGAAAAAAGAACGGCGATTTGATTGAACTGGAAAGTGACCAGACGCTTGATGCTGCCGATCTCCAGGAACTGTTGGGCGATCAGGATGACAAGGTCATTCTTAATCAACTCATTGCGTTGACCGAAGCCATCAAGAGCCAAAAGCCCCCGGTGGTTAACGTGGCTGCGGCGGAAGTCCCCAAGCAGGACGCTCCTGTGGTTAACGTGGATGTGGCCGCTCCACTGACTTCTACTACCGAAGCCCCCAAAGACTGGAAAGGTGCGGAACTTAAGATTACCAAGTGGGATAGCCGGGGCCGCATCGAGTCCATGAGCATCAATAAAATCTACTAATTCCCATGCCGTTTGATGCCCACGCCAATCTAGCCTATTCAACGCTTGTTTCTGCTCCTACCCCCGCCCTGTCGGGGACGGCGTTGAGCGTGGCAAGTGGGCAGGGTGCCTTGTTCCCGGCAGTGCCGTTTAACGCAACGGTGTGGCCCCCGAGCGTAATGCCGATCACCACCAATGCGGAGATCGTCCGGGTTACCAACATCACCGCGGATGTCCTGACTATTGCCCGAGCGCAGGAAAGTACGACAGCAATGCCCTTGGCTGTTGGGTATCAGATTGCCAACACCATTACCAAGAAGGTGATTACCGACATTGAAAGCGCGGTATCCGGTGGTGGGATCACGGCATTAACGGGAGACGTTACGGCCAGTGGCGTGGGTAGTGTTGCGGCTACGGTGGTTAATTTGACCAGTGGGGTAACGATGCCGGGGACGATCCTGGCTTCGGCGATTGCCGATCCCGCCACCCCTTTTACCAACAAGGGGTACATTTACATGGATTCAACCCACCATATCTTGAACATCAAGAATGATGCTGGGGTGGTGTCCAACACGGTTATTCCTTCGGCAGCGGTATCCAATCAATTCCTTACGGCTCTGGCGGCAGACGGAACGCTATCTAGGGCACAGCCAGCGTTTACTAATATCTCTGGCACGGTGAGTAACGGTCAATTGGCAAACAGCACCATTACCATTGCCGGAACTTCAACCGCTCTTGGTGGATCAATCGCGCAAGATACCATTACTGGTTTAAGCTCTACCGGCCTTATTAAGCGTACCGGTGCCAATGTTTTGGCGATTGCTGTGGCGGGCACGGATTATCAATCGGCCATTACCTTTGGCACCGGAGTCCAAACTGCGCTAGGCATAAATGTTGGCACGGCTGGCTCTATTGTTGTAAATGGCGGCGCATTGGGCACGCCTTCAGGTGGTACTGTCACTAACCTTAGTGGCACCGCATCAATTAACATTAACGGCACGGTGGGCGCAACAACGCCATCCACGGGCGCGTTTACGACGCTGAGCGCGACGGGGCAAATTACCTCCACTCTGGCAATTGGAACGGCTCCGCTTGCCATCACTTCTACAACAGTTGTTCCAAACCTAAACGTATCCCAGCTTCTCGGGGGTACATGGGCCAGCCCCGGCACCATCGGTTCCACCACGCCGAATACCGGAGCGTTTACCACGCTTTCTGCGTCTAGCACGGTTAGCGGTACGGGGTTTTCTACCTATCTTGCATCTCCCCCCGCCATTGGTGGCACGGCCCCGGCGGCCGGTTCGTTCACGACGCTGAACGCGACGGGACTCATCTCCACGACTGGACAAATCGGCACTTCGGCGGGGTTCTATGCTCAGGGCGGTTTCGGCATCGGCATCGACAATTCCGGAGCCGTTGCGATGACGATACTCCACGAGAACTATGCGACTAATCCGTGGAATTTGTCATTTGGGAACCTTAACACAGGCAATCGCAAGGTCGTTTTCGCGGTGGACATGACCTTTGACCAGAGCCTCGCGACCTCCGCAGCCGCCCAGTTCGACACCGTGACCGCCAACAGTGGGTTCACCAGCACGGTTGGCGATACTATCACCGGAACTCTGAATTCTGACCCGAGTATTTGGACATCGCAGGATACGCTCACCAACGCGTCGGTCTATCCGCTCAAAATCTATCACAAAAAATACTCTGGCACTCCCACGACGAACATGGGCAGCGGCATCTGGTGGCAATGCGACAGCAGCACCACGGCGCAGCAGGACTTGGCGAAGGAACGGTTTTATTGGTCGACGGCCACGCACGCCACACGCAAGTCGAAATACGCGATGCAGTTGGTGAACAACGGCGGCGCACTGGCCGATGTCTTCACGATTGATGGCGCGGGTCTGGCGACCATCACTGGCACGGGCTTGGTGACTTCCAGCCTGACGCTTTCCGGGAACATCTCCTCGACTGCGTGGACTACGACCGGCCTTCGCATCAAGGAAATTGCCGCGACGCTAACGGACACGTCGAGCAGCGGTACGGTTGCGGCGGCGTACACCGATGTCCTCGGGGGCAACACCATCGCAGCCAGTGCTGCGACGACGTTCACGAACTACGTCACCACTTTCTTTAACGAGCCAGTTGCGGGAACTAACGTCACGTTCACGAACAAATGGGCTTTAGGAGCGGCATCCTTGCGGGTCGGCACGAGTAACCAGTTCACGGTTAGCTCGGCGGGATTGCTGACGGCACCGGGAGGGATTACCAATACGCCAATCGGTGCCACCCCCTCAACCGGTTCGTTCACGACGCTGAGCGCAACGGGCACCATTACCTCTACCCTGGCTACGGGAACGGCCCCGTTAACAGTGGCATCCACTACCCAAGTTGCCAATCTTAACGTAAGTCAGCTTGTGGGAGCAACTTGGATTGCTCCCGGCACTATCGGCTCCACGACGCCATCCACGGGCGCGTTTACGACGTTGAGCGCGACGGGCGCCATTACCCCCGCTCAAGTCGCGGGCATCGTTGGCACCACGACCAACAACAATGCTCAGGCGGGCAGCGTGGGCGAATATGTGGAGAGCGTGCTTGCCCCATCTTCCCACATTACATTAGTTAGCGGAACGCCAACAAACGTAACTAGCATTTCTTTGACTGCTGGCGATTGGGATGTTTGGGGAATTGTAATTGCCGATTCTGATGCCACCACCACGGCTACGGCTGTAACACCATGGATTTCAACAACCTCTGCAACTCTTGTGTCAATCAATACTTGTCTACGTTCGGCATGGCAACAGACCAATGCTTTGTTTCCTAATGCGGGTTATCTTACCGTAGAACCACCCAAACAAAGAATATCCATTTCTGCAACTACCACCGTTTACCTTTCAGTTCAGGTAAATTTTGGCGTGGCAAATATGTATGTTTCTGGCGCAATCCGCGCCCGTCGCGCTCGATAATATCATGAGTGGAACAACAGACAAGAATTGGAAATCGTACATGGGGGACTCCCCCGATGTGTCCGGATTTGAAAACAAGTAAATTATTGTTTAATCTTGCCGTTAAAAGATTAAATCGCATTTTAATAAATCGCATCCAAATCAATACCCATGAATGAAATGACCCAAGAACAAGCCATGCAGATCGTCGCCAATGTCTTTGCCGCCCACATGGGAAATCGCAAAGATCATGAGGTGCTCGCGCAGGCGTTTAACACGTTGACTGCGCTTCTGCCCAAGCCGCCCGAACCGGCGAAGTAATCTATGTTTGGCGCGTACTATTTCGGAGAAACAATCTTCGCAGGGGTCTTTCCGGTAACGACCTCACCCGCGCCAATCATTCCCGCCAGGGGGCTTCGACCCTCCAAGATACGGCGTATCCTGGATACGGGTAATCAGGAGCAGTTTGAGGACAACACCATGCAGGACTTGCAGGTGATCATAACCGCTTTGTCCCTGTTTCTTTAGACTTGTGCCCACCAACCCTAAAGAATACCCCCTAATTCCATGATTTCTTCGACCACCAATTGGACTCAAGCCACGATAACGTCTCTGCCGCAGACGATTACGGTGCCTTTTGTATTCACTAATACGTCCGATTTGTTGGTTCAAGACAGCCGTACCAGCCCCCCGTTGACGCTTGTCCTTGGCTCGGACTACACCGTCTCTGGTGGTGGCGGGGCCGTGGGGTCTATTGCCGTTGTCTCCACGGGGTCTAATGCGGTTCTTTCGGGTGAGATCATCACCATTTCTAGATTGGTTCCAGAAACCCAGACAACGGGCTTTGTGAACGGCGGGTTCCTTAACCCCGCCCAGATCGAAAACGCATTGGATAAACTTACTGAACAGACCCAGCAGATTGGCAACACGGTATCAAAGTCTCTTCAGTTCCAGAACGACGAGACTCTTTCCGGGGTAATTCCCCTTACCGCCCGGAAGAGCAAGTACCTTGCCTTTGACGCTAACGGAAACATTTCACTTGTGGCCGGTACCAGCGGTATCCCCCCGACCCCCAGCAATTCTTTCACTTGGATTGCGTGGACTAACCTTGTAAACGTAAAGGCTTACGGCGCGACAGGAGATGGCGTTACCGATGACACGGCGGCTATTGCCAATGCCTTTGTTGCGGTGACGAGTAACAGCGCGATTTACTTCCCCGCCGGAACCTATCTTACCAGTGGTCAGTTCACGCTCCCGGCGTCTGTCACCAACGTGACGATCTTTGGTGATGGGTGGACTTCGATCCTTAAGAGCAACACCCCCCAGATTGCGATTAGCACCATCACGAAGATTGGAACCACTGCCACGGTTACAACGTCCTCCCCCCACGGTCTGAGCAACGGTCAGAATATGCAAATTGCCGGGGCTACCGGGGCGGATGCGGGGTACTACAACGGCACCTTTACAATCACCTACATCGGGGCTTCTTCGTTTAGCTACACGATGACCGGCACCCCGGCTGGCAATGCCACGGGTACCCTTGTCTGCGCCAAGAACATTAACCTCCTCACGATCCAGTCTACCTGCTCTCAGGTCTTGATCAAGGACATGGCGTTCCTGGGTACCGGCCCTTGGCGCACGCAGTCGATTCTTCTTTCGGTTAACTCCAGCTACACGCAGGTCAACCGCTGTTCGTTTAGCATGGCGGGCAACTTTGCCCTGCGGTTCACCAACGACAGTTCGACCACCTACTCCCTAAACCAGTCGGCTGTGGGTAACTTTATTACCAATTGCTACGGAGACGGCATCCACTTTGCCAATTCGTCTGGCGGGTTGGCTGAAAGCAATACGATCTACAACGTGGGCGACGATGGCATCGCTTTCATTGCCGACACGGTGGGCTACGGCCCCAAGGATTGTGCGGCTATCGGGAACCAGATTGCCTATTCTGGCTATCAACTCAGCACCCCGGTAAACATTACGGCAAGCGGGGCCGGTATCGATGTTCGGGAATGTACCGACATCTTGGTACAGGGTAACATCATCCATTACGCAAAGCAGGCGGGCATTGAGGTTACTCGTTATCAGTCGGCTTCCGCCTACAACGTCCGGGTCAAGATCATCGGAAACAAGATGGAGGGCTGCGACCAGATCGGCGGCACTGGTTCCATTGACTTTGAGGACGTTAACAACTGCGACATCATCGGCAACAACATTGATGACACAGGCGGCAGCGCACAGGGCATTTACATTGGCAACCTTCAGAACTGCACGATCAGTTCCAATACCTTTTCCAACAACGCGACATCGATCTACGCCAACACGACCACAACTGATTCAAGCAATCAGCCATTGGCTTCGTCTGTGGGCGTGATAATTACGAACAACGTAACGAAAAGCACGACGGCTTCTGGTGCAGCTGCTATTTACCTTAATCCCAGTTCGACCTATCCCTACAGTCGGGTAGTCATTTCCGGCAACACGTTTGATAATCTGGCGGGTCTGGCGATCTATTCCAGGACAACCTACGTCACGGGATCGGCGTTTAACAACGGTTCCTACAACGGAAGCGAAGGCTACACCTACGGTTCCCTGATTGGCAACGCCCCTTCGTTTCTTACGCTTGGCGTGGGCGCGGCGGCTCCGGTATCTGGCGGCACGGGTGGTTCTGTGATCATCACCCCGGTTCCGGCTTCTTCGACTGCGGTTGCCGCTGTTAACGTCCAAGGCTCGTTGAACGCTCCTGCGTCTACCGACCTCCACCCCAATGCGTTTCGTGATACTACCATCTTTACCCCTGTGGTAAATGGAGATGCTTACGCTTCCTACGATACCTATGCCACTCTTAGCGGTACCACTGCGCCCAACCATTTCTATGGGTATCAGGCCCGCATCGCCTATTCTGGTTCTGGTACCTTTGGCGGGCCAATGGCGGCGTTTGCCACTCTTAACATGGGTGTGGCTGGTACGGGCAGTGTGCCGTTCATGCGGGGGTTCTACGTCAGCAATCCATCGGTGTCTGGCGGTGGCAGTTGCGGTCAGTTTGACGGCATCTACATTGACCAGCTTTCTGCGGCCACGGCCAACAACGCCATCTACATCGCCGGAAACAACCGGCTGTTTATGGCGGGTGGTCAGATCCTTACCTCTGATTTGCTGGCAAACATTGAAGGAGCGACCACAGCCCGAGTGCAGGCTTGTTTCGATCAGACTTCCCAGACTGGTTATGCGGTAAAGAATAAGAACTCGACGGGCACTGGCGTTTGTTACGGCGTCTACAACAACGGTGGCACCTATCAGGGTGGTATCGTCCAGACCAACACTACGACTACCGCCTTCCCCACCAGTTCCGATTCCCGGCTTAAGGAGAATGTCCGAAATCTGGCTGATGTTGGATCCATTATTGATTCAATCCAGCCTGTTGTGTTTGACTGGCGGTGGGGTGGCAAGGATGCCCACGGCTTCATCGCGCAGGAACTTTATGCCGCCTACGCCCCCGCCGTTCATGTGGGCGAGGATGATGCGGATGGAAAAATGGAACGTCCTTGGGGTGTTGATTACTCCAAACTTGTCCCAATCCTTACCGCAGAAATCAAATCCCTTCGCGCCCGCCTAACCGCCATCGGTGCCTAAATTTCAACTAAACAACCAATCCTATGATCAAACAAGTCACCAGCGTCGGCGCAGCCGCCTCCACCATCGTTACCCCTTCCGGCTACACCAAGATCCTAACCATCCAGAACACTGGCTCGGGCAACGTGCGCCTGTCCCTTGATGGTGTTAATCCCCCCACGGCGACCACCGGCTACAAGCTGGTTGGTTCCACTGGTGCCCTTACCCTGATTCTTCCAGGTGGCTTTACGCAGCCCAAGATTCAAGCGATCCTTGAGAGTGGCACGACCACCACCTTGGACATCAACACCAACGACATTCAAGCTACCTGATGATGAACATTGGAGACGTACTGCTTAACGCTGGGTCTGGCGGCATCATTGGCGCGTTGGCGTCTATTGGCACCGGCATTGTGTCGATCTTCCAGAGCAAGAATCAGTTCGTCCACGATGAGAAGATGGCGGCAATCAACTTGGATCTCACCAAGTTGCAGGGGCAGTTTGCCAAGGAACTGGAAGAGGCAAAGTTTAAGTCCCTGATTGAGTCGGACAATTCCACGGCGTTCACGGCCAGTCAGGTGTCGGCAAACCAATCCACCATCCCTTGGATTGATGGTTCGGTTAAGCTCTGGCGGATGTTTCTGACAATCTTCCTGATGTCTATGACCTCTTACTTTTATTACGCTACACAGGACATGGACATGAAAAAGTTTATCATTGCAGCCATCGTCGATCTTACTGGAATCTGTGTGGGTTGGTTCTTTGGTTCCAGACAGATGGAAAAATTCATCGCATCAAAGCCAGCCTAAACTACACACACTATGATCTACGTTATTATCTACGCCGTCTCGATTGTTGTCTCTGCCGTTGTTGGCTACTTCGTTGGTTCCAAGAACCCCTGGAAGAAAGTCGCGGCCAATGCTACCGCTGCTGTTGAAAGCAAACTTGGGTTATGAATCATGACGCCAGTAAACACATAATTACTCAGGTCGCGGCGGTGATTAGTGGTACTGGCGCATTGGCTTCTTGGATTGAGACAGCCGACATTTGGCTAAGGATCATTGCCTCCCTGATAGCAATCGTGGTCGGCCTTTTGGCTATTATCGATTGGCGCAACAAGCGCAGGAAAATCAGGTTCGATTAGACGGCGGAACCCCTAAAGTTTTCGGCTTTTAGGGGTTCCTTGGGTGAGGGTTCAACCTCTGCGCAGTTACCAGAGGATTACTCCAGTGGGTGATTTCTCTCTTCAAATAATTGTTTATGTTATATAAACACCGCCTGTCAAGCGGGTTATCTACGGCAACGAGTTCACAGTCTTCTCGTATTTGAACCAGTTGACATCCAGTTCTGCCGCCAACAACGACTCAAGGTTTGTGGCAAACCAGTGTTCCCGTTGGTAGGGGGCGTCTGGATCACTCCCCGGCTCGTCCGTATTCCCCGGTAGCCGGTTCTTTTCAAAGGCGATATCAAAGGCGTCTACCTCTGCCTGCTTGATGCCGCGATGCTTGCACAGGCTTACCTCAACAAGCTCGTGAACCGCCACCAGGAGTTCATATCTCCAGTCGGTCATCCTTGATACGGTGATGTAAAGAACGCCTTTCTGGGTGTACCAGTCGCCAACGGTGGGGTACCGCTGACGGCTGTGCGCGATCGTTTTGATTACTATCTTCATTCTTTGTCATCCTCCCCGCATAAGCTGTCCCAGATGGTTATAATGACCCAGCCAAAGATGGCAATGGCATCAAGGAACTTGTTCCATATTCTGTTGATCAGGTTCATGGGGTATTACCATTTCTTTGCTAATTTTCTTTCCCGGCGCAACGCCCACCCCGCTTTCGCGGCAATGGATCGTTTGCGGGAGGAAGCCACCAGCCGCACACGGGCGCGACAGAGGAAGTTTTTAAGGATGTTTTTAATCAAAGTACAACCCCTTCCTTGAGCATTTCAGATCTCACCAGCCGGGATTGATAGCCGATCTTTCGGGCTTGGTTGTAGACCGACTGTTCCGAGATCCCCAGTTGATGGGCAATGGCGGCAACGGTCACTCCTTTGTCCAGTTGGTCAACGATAAGTGGGCGGTGTTCGGCCAGTTGGGATTTGGTGCGGTGCGGATTCTTTTCTTCGTTCATGGTGATGTCGGGTATGTTATTGTTAACTGAGTTCTTTCTTCTTCTTTGCGGACAACCTTAACTTGGCTGACCTCAATTTTCGTTTGCTCTGGGCCGGCGGTTATTTTGTCCAACCGGGAACAACGCTTGAGAGAGATTTGGCCAGAGCTTTATATCGCGGGCCGTCTATTACTTTTAAGACAATGTGAGGGTGATATTTGGCCATACGCCGAATCTTGGTTTTGCTTTTTGCATCCATCCAGCCCTTGACCTCGTGGTATTCAATGCCGTCCGCGGTAACCTCAAAATCAGGCAGATAAGACAGAACCCCTCGTTTGATGCCCGGAAACCAGAAGGTTGTTGGCTCATGCCGCCATGACTTGATTTGTCCATTGGTCTTTAGCCATTCCAGATAACGTCCGTAATTGGCCTCCCAGCTACTTCTGGCAAAAAAGCGTTGGTCGCCTAATTCTACCCAGCCCTTGGTTCCCCGCGTGTATAATCGCTGAGACTTATAGAAACCCATCTTATGGCGCGTCAGGTTGCCCTTAGTTGTAACGTGCTCCCGCGAGCATTCGGTAGAACAGAAAACTGACCGTTTTCCGCGAGACTCTGTTGCAGCGATGTTCGCGGCCCACCGCTCAAATGGCTTGCCGCATTTTTCGCAAATTTTTGTCACCATTTTCGTTCTTGGGTTATGCGCTTGGTTTAAAATCATAGTCCGCTTTCCCGTAAATGACGCCGCGCATTTCTGACGGCAAAAGTTTTGCTGATAACTCGGGCCTTTGTTGTGCTTCTTGGGCATAAACGTTTGTCCACAACTCAGACACTCTTTCGTTCCTTCCATCTTGGGATCGGGTGTTTGACAGTTAGCGAGAAGGAAGGATTCGCTGGCATTGGGGAATAGGGTTTTAAGGTTCATCGGTCAATTCTGCCAGAAAACAGATCCAGCCATTGTTCCATGCGATTACGGAAGTCTTCGGCTGAGTCGCGCTTCTTGCTTGAAGCCTCACGAATGAGTTTAAGTTGTTGTTTAGTCATTTGGCACCCCCACGGGCGGCGAGCATGGCGTCGGCCACGGAATAAGCCCAAATGGCGGCTTGGCCCGGATTGCCCTGCGCTTGGTCACCATGCTGGGGGTCCAGCAAAATGCCATTTACCGCCTGCCCCGCGAACCAGTCGCGCAGGGTCATGCCGGGATTCTGGTGAAATCCACCTTGGCCGTCTTCGTCCTTAAACGGAAACGCCGGGCCACCATCGTTCGCGTTAGTCATGTCGTGCCTCCCCATCGCTGACGGTGATTTGCTTGTGGTATCTGGCGGCCCACTCCTGTCCGGCCTCGCGGTTGCGCTGTGATTCAGCGGACATGGCGTTCAGTTCGCGTTCTAGCTGGCGGGCGAAGTCGGCGGGGACATAACCAGATTTCCGTACTTCGTCCTCGTCCCTAAACTTGATGGTCATCGTGTACTCGCGCTCATCCGTCCTCGGCGTCTCTTTGCCGGTTGTTGGCGCGTCCGTTTGCACGGTGGGCGCGGGATCTTCTTCGTCGATGTATTCGACTTCACAATGTTCGCGGCATTCCGAACACATCCCACCAGACATGACGGGAGCTTGGCAGCAATTGCTCTGCGAGGTTCGGCAGATGAAGTCTGATGGTTCGTGGCTCATGGTGATGCTATGGGTTGGGGTGGGGTGCGGGTTAGGTGGCTTCCCACCTGATTTTTTGTTCATCGAAAACGGCCTGGTGTTCGCGGTCGCGGGATTGCCACCCCTTGCCGCTTGGCTTCTTTAGCGCGGTTGGCACCCATCCCGCGCCCCTCAGACTTGAACCGCTTTCTTTGGTGAGCGTGTAGGTGATCATACGCGTCCCGCCCATCGCCTGCCACACTCGGCGGCAAGCTGCGTAGAGGAACGAACAGGTGTTGTCCGGTGCGTTGTCAGGCACGGCGAGTCGCTTTACCTCGGCGGTGTAATACTGGTCTAGCTTTTGTGCGGTTAGACGGCCAACGATAGCCACGCCAACCAGTTCGCCATCGTGCTCAGCCCCAAGAGAGAAACGGTGTCCCTGCACGGGCTTATTGTGCCGGTGCCAGTTGAACACTTCCTCGTTTGCTCGTTCGAGCGTGAGGGGGATCACCTTCACGTCGTCCCTTTCGCGTCCCCGTCCGCCGCCAGCGGGGCGGGCGCGGGAGTGAGGGCGGCTTTCAGCCGCTCCACCAACTCGTCGGAGCGGGGCGGGGTATGTTCGGGGGTGTTCATAGTCTAGTCCTTGTCTTCTTTGAGCTTGTAGTCGATAAAAACGATGAGACCCCACGCGAGGGTAAGTAAAAATAAGACGACCCCCGCAAAAGCTAAAACGTAGTAAACGCAAGTTGTGGTATTCATGGGTCTTTCTTTCGGGGTTAAGTTAGGAGTTGGGCATCTGATAGCCCGTCAGGTTTCGGAAGGTTTCCAGCGTGTGGGCGTTGCGTTTCACGAGGACGCGATAGGCTGCGAGGTAGTCGGATTGCGAAACGGTGCGGGCAATGAACGATTCCACTAGGGTCTCGATTTGGCTCTGAATGTCCGCGTGGATAATTTCCAGCGAGTGAGCGTGAAGCACCTTATCCGATGAGGACAGCGTGCGAGAGAGAACGGCGAGGTTAGCTGAGTTCATGGGGGTTTAGGCGTTAGATGAAATTAAGTGTTCACGGCTGGGGCGGAAGGGTGTTTTCAATGGTCCAGGTCTGAGTGGCGCCCGTGGAGGTGCGGGAATAAAGTGTTGGAAGTTTCATATTAAGCCGCGTAGGCGTTCTGTAATTTATATGGTGCTTTGGTCGGATCCTTGACGGAACCGTGCCACTCAACCTGTTGCTTTTCCTCGTGGGTCAGCTCGCCCACGGGAAGGAAGTACCAGTCAAGGACATACTCCTGCCACGAGTCATCGTTGCGGGTTACCGCGGTACGAAGCTCTTCCACAAAGGAATTGACCTTTGACCGATCCTGAACCTCCGAGAGGTCAAGGGCGATCGGATGGCGGTACTCATAGCCGCCCTTGGCCTTCCAGTACTGAGGGCATTGGCCCTCGCCATCCCAGTCGTGGGCTCCATAGTTCTCGTGGATTTGAGTGGAGATGACGATATTGAATTTCATAGTACTATACTACCACAGCACCGCTCAAAGTAAAACACTTTAAATTACGTAACCTATTGGCAGCCAACAACCGCCGAAAAACAATTTCATGCTGTTGGCTGCCAACGGCTTAGACGCTTTCCATATAGAACGTAACCGTGGGAAAAACCTGCTTGAGCGATTGAACAAAATGCTCTGCTTCCCAGCGTCCCATCTCTATGGATTCTCTCAGAACATGGCCGCTGCCATCGACACGGACTATGATGTATCTCGGGTCGGAGAGATCCTTATTCGTTGTGGGGCCAGCTCTCATCGACGGTGCCCGCGATCATGCCGAGTCGGAGCTTTCCAGTAGGGAGGAACCCAAACGTGACCGCGGTCGTAATTGCGCCAGTGAGGAGTCACAAAGGTATAGCCACGGTCGTAGGTCCAGTAACCGGCATGCCAGAAATAAGTGTCGTAGCGAAATTCCCAGTAGCCGGGAACCCAGACGTAGTCCGGAGTTGGCATGGGCGTGCAGTATTCCGGCTGAGGCGCCGGAACCGCGAGAGGAACCGTCTCATAGAAAGTACCGTGTTCGTTATCTTCGGCGTTTCCAAGAGTACCGCCGGCCAGAGCGCCGACGATCCCTCCGATGAGGGCACCCTGGCCGGAGCCGGCGTGGCTGTTGTTGCCGATGATGGCGCCCGTCAGGGCACCGAGGGCACCGCCCGCGACGGCACCCCGTTGAGTGTTGGGACCAGCTGCGACGCAGCCGGTAAGCAGGATCGGAACCAGAAGGAGGATGGATTTGTTCATATTAATTATTTGTATTGACCGAATTACCCTTGAACAGAAGAGCACTGAGGAAGCTGATCTTCCACGCCATCCAGACATCAATCACCTTGAAGGCAAACAGTTCGGGAAGCGTTGAGTTCCACAGCCACTTTACTGGATAGGCCAGCAGAATAGAAAAGGTGAAAGCAGTGAGGATAAGGCCGATGATCAGGCCGACGATGACGGTTGGTTTCATAAAATTATTCCAGTTCGATCATCCAATGCGAATCGTTGTAGATGTAGTCCCATACGATGGTATCTTCTGGTTCTTTACCCGAGAATCCCAAGGACTCAATGAAACCATCAACAAGTTTGTCTTGCTTTGCGTGGTGAGCCGCAATAATCTTGCGAATCTTTGCGACTTCCTTCTGCTGCTTTTTCGTGAATTTAACTTTTAGTTTATGGTCCATTGCTGAAACGGAATACATTTGGTCAGTGTTTGTCTTTGAGGCCACCTTCGAGGAAGGTGATAATGTCCTTAAGTTCATGGTCACCAATGGCTCCGAAATCGTCCATGCTTTCAGCAGGTCCACCGAGATACTCAGAAATCTGGAAGATATGGCAGTCTCCGATGGGGAAGCCAGTGCGATTCATGAAACTGATCTTTCCAGCCAGTTCGTAACGTGGAAGATTATCAATGAGATATGCTGCGACAGGTGTTTCAGTCGAAGCCGTCACAATACGAGGCGTTGGAACCTCGCCATGGAGATGACCACGAGCATAAATGCGACTCTCATCGAAGCCCAAGCGATGAATGCGGTTGTTGTCCCTGGCATAGTCCTGCACTGACGTAGTCAGAACGTGGATGTTCTCTGCCGGGAACCTTTTGCGAATCTCGTCCAGCATGCGGTGAGCTCCAGGACGCAGTTGACTACGATAAAGATGTGGCTTCTTCTCAGTGCCATAGTTCATCACAGCGAACTTAGTGTATGCCTCAATTGGCGGCATCTGCGCTGGGCATGTCACCTCAGTGTGAAACAGCGTCTCGTCTAAGTCAATGAAGATGTGTTTTTGCATTGTTCGATCTTATACTATCTACGGCGTTTGTAAACAACAAAAGCCAGAATGGTGGTAACGGCGACTTACTACCTTTAGGTGGTAGGCCAACAGGCACCACTGGCGCGGCGGCCGGTTGCGGCTTCTTCCGAAAAATGTTGTCGAAATTGTCAGCGTACTGCTCGTAGGGTACAGCCAACGGACGTGGTTTGTCTCCTTTGCCGTTGCTCATTGTGTGTTCTGCCGCGGCGGATTATTGAATTCGAGCTGAGCTTTGACTCGATGATAGATGGTTTTGAGAACAACGTTCCCGGTCGTCATCATCCTAGGATAGAGCACCCCCAGGATCTGCTCTTTTTCGCTAAGATAGATCGTGGAGAAAGTCGGATCGACCTTCTTGATGTCTGCGGTGTTGTGCAGTATATCAGCAAGCTTGATCTTCAATGCGTTGTCGGAGATGGTGGAAATTCGCTTTGCTTCCAGCGACTTACGTTCTGCCCTGTTCATATTCGGATATTTATCAAACGTGAATTCGTCGGTTAGATCCAGAACATAGTTGGCGACTTTGGCACCGAAATGCCTGAGGATTTCATAGGAATCGTATTCAGGGTTATGGGGGCTCACGTCCTCAGCCACGTCGTGGAGCAGTGCGGCAACAAGAACGTTCTGGTCATCCTCGCCGCACTGCTCGAGGATTCGAACGACCGCTTCGGAGTGAACGATGTAGTTGTCGCCCGAGTATTTACGTTTCTGACCGATGGACGCAAAGGCAGCTTTGGCAAACTCGTAGGCGCGTGCTGTGGGGATATCATTCATAGTTGCGAATGGAGACGACGTAGGGGAACCTTGGAACGCCATCGGGAGTGAGGTGAAAGTACTGTACCGTTGCCAGCTCGCCCTTGAGTTTGCTGCGATGCTTGAACAGCTCGGTTAGAAAGTCGTGAGGGCCCTTGATGTTTGACTTGAAGGTGGAACCATCCTTGTTCTCGAGAACTGCGTAGCCGGCCATGCCTGTGCGATTGCCCGTGCCCTCGCATACCTCGATGATCTTGTACTCTGCGTCCTGAAACTCCTTGCGCTTGAGCAGCGTCTTGGACCGCTTCTGCTCATAGAGCCCGTTGGTCCTAACCATCTGACCCTCGTATCCGGCAGCAAGGAAGCCTTCGTAGAGACGGTCAAGCTCCACCGTGGTCTCGACCTTGGCGGTCATGACCAGCCGAATGGCGTTCGTCACTGCGACGTGGTTCTGAAGCCAGTTGCTGCGCTCAGGGAAAGTCTTCTCGGTGTCCAGCACATCGTAGATGTGATACTGAATTGTGTCCTCAGACTCCTCAAGATCTTTCGCGGACGGCTTTGACTTCTTTACAAGCGAGGTGATCTTATTGAAGTCGTTGGCGAGCTTGTCGCAGTACAACTCACCGTCCAAGATCACGTCCGGATTGTCGGCAAAGAACTCCTCGAGCGCCTTGGACACGTGCGGCGTGGATTTGAACTGCTTACCTGCTCGGCTGAATAGACCGTTGATGGTCGCCAAACAACGGATGCCATCCAGCTTGGGCTGAGTCCAGATCGGCCACTCGAGCTCGTCCTTGCGGTCCTCGTACTTGTGAGCAAGCATGCACTCGATGTGAGTGGGCTTGTCGATGTGCTTGACGTTGTCGTGGTAGCCCACCTCGGTGCGTTTCTTCCAGATAGCTTGAGCTTCAAACTCGGCTTGAGCCTCCTCGTTGCGCTCGTTTGAGCGGCCAACGTTCGTGGGCTTGGAGTAGTACCACTCGGTCGTGGTCTTCTTTCCGTCGGTCTGACCGTAGGTCGTGCGGTAGCGGCCGCCATCGATCTCGAGGGTCCAGGTTTGAACGGCACCGGTGCTGGTGCGACTATAGAGTGTCGGTAGTGTCTTCATCGTTCTTTTCTGTGTTGGCTGAACCGGCTTCTCCGTAGGGACCAAGTCGGCCCTGCGATACGCCATCGTGAAAGACTTCATGGCTTCCGTCCTTGCGGAGCTCGTATCTGAAGTTCTTCACTCCGTCCTGTGAACCCTTGGCTCGCGCGACTTCTTCGCCCGTGGCGATGTTCTTTCCCTTCCAGGAACGAGCTGACGCTATTGGTTTCTTTTCAGTCATAAAATCCTTCATCACGCAGCTTCTTTTGCATGCGATAGGCCATGTAAAAATAAACAAGAACTCCGATCACGCAGATGACGACAGGAACCGCCAGAGCAATCAAGCCAACGGTGACAAAGCTGGTAAGCATAATCGGCAGGTTCATGGCTGTTCGTCGAAGATGACGCTCAGGTTTGCGATGTGCATGTCGATCTCGTCGCGCTGCGCTTTAGTCATTGCGATCTTATCGAGATTCCATCCCATCTGACGAAACGACTCGGACGCGGCCAGCGCATCGGCAGGCTCGATATCCGAGATATTTTTTGCGATGATGACCATGGCCTTGGCGGCCATCTTGTTGACTTTGTCGCGATAGCAGGTATCTTGAGTGGATGACATATGAATACTTTATATGGTTGTCGTGAGAAGTAAACCTCTAATAATTACCTAAGTTGTTCAGACTCGAAGGGCATCGCGCTCGGACTTGAGCAGCTCCAAGTTGCGCTGCGCATTGGAGATGTCGATGTCCAGTTTGGCGATCTGTTCGGCTTTATTTGCTTTGATGATCGCGTCGTGGTCCACCTTCGCATAGGTGTTCTTCGTGGCGCTGCGACCCTTCAGAACATCATAGGCGCGATAGGCATCGGCCACAGTGACCGGATTGACCGAAGAACCGAGGTAACCCAGCTCCACCGAGTTGGTGCGATCCCAGCCGTTCTGCACGAGGTCGATCAGGCCGTCACCGTCAAGCTCGTCTTGCACGATGGCCTTGACCCAGCTGGCGAACTTCGCCTTGATCCATTCCTCACTGTGGCCAAGGAAGCCAGAGCCGTAATCGTCGCTGATGTAGATGACCACGCAGTCGTTATCGAGCTTGGCGACTGACGCATGACGCCAGTACTTGCTCATGGCCGGACTGTTCTCCCACTTGCCATCCGAGAGCTGACCGATGACCGAATTGAGGATTTCCAGGTTAGTCCAGCCCTTGAGCCCCGTGTAAACCGTGCGGTTATGATTCATAGTATAATACTACTAGGATTAGACACAAAGTAAATAAGTTTGAATTACCTAAGTGGTTGATCTCCAACGGTCCAAGCAAAAAGGCCCGAACCTTTCGGCTCGGGCCCCGTTATTTTCTGCTTAGCGACAGCGTGGGTCGGTTTTGCGCGAGTAGTCCTTAGAGTACTCCTCGTGCGTCATTTTTGCGATACCCGCCACTGCCATGTAGGCGATCACTAGTGTGAACGTCATTGTCTTGTCCTTTAACTTAAGAGCCCTCTGTCCCGAGAGAAGAGGGCTGTTTAGCCGAGACGGTGTGTCTCGGAAATAACAAAAGCTCTAATTAGAGCTTGTGGGTCAGTCCAGCCTCGAAACCGATTGTGTTCTTGGAGTTCGATCCGACGCGGATGACGTCGACGCCGGCGTAGAGCATCTTCCAAGAAGCGATCACACGAGTACCGTAGTAGGTTTCGTTGAACTTGAGCTTCTTGACGTTCTTCGGCAGGTTATTCAACCAGCTGTAGGCATTGGTGTAGCCGATGTAGACGTCAGGTTTGACGCTGATGAAGCCAACTTTGAAGGCCTTCGCAAGATCGATCTGACCATTGACCGCATCGGACTGGACGTCGTATTGGCCAGTGAAGCTCAGGAGCCCCTTGGACAATTTGGCGTAGGGCCGATTGTGCGGTGTGGCGTCGTACTTGCCAGCGTTCTGCTTGAAGAACATCTGGTCGCCGACTTCGACATCCACGAGAGTGGAGAAGAACTTGTAGCCAGCAAGGAGGTCCGTCCGAGCGAGCGACATTCCATTGATGGAACCATCGCTCTCCACGGCTGCGGCGAAGTGAAAGCTCTGCCAGGTGGCATCGGCACCGGCGACATATACGCCGTGCTCATTGACGACACGTCCGAGTTCGATGGTTTTCTCAACGTAGCCACCCTTGAGGGTGACAGAAGGCTGAGCGAACGCCGAAACGGCGGCAAGAGTAACGAATGTAACGATTGAACTAATTAGTTTGAACATAGGTTTGTATTTATAGACTGTTGAACGTTGGTATTTATATGGCTTGGTACCCTCACGGAGAATCGAACTCCGATTAGCGAGATGAAAACCCGCTGTCCTAACCGTTAGACGATGAGGGCTTCATTACTTGCAATGAAATTATAGCCACGAGAGGGGCTCGAACCCTCATCCTCGGTATGGTCTTGAGACCGGATTTATCCCGGGAGTTCCCAGAATACTCAATGACACCGAAATACTATCCTTTGTACGATCGTGGCACGATACGCGAGATCACACTCGCCGCTATGGCAAGCACTGATCTGAAGCAGTATCGTTATAGTTTTGCGATCGACTCACAGCCTCGTATTCTTTTTACTTTACGCCGCTTGGCACAAGGCCAGAGCGCGAGGTTCAACATGGAATCACTTTAGGTTCCCCGTTTCAGGCTGTTTTGGTGTCTGCATGCGTTACCATTCACTTAGCCGTCAGCAGCAGAATTGGTTCCTGAACTAGGGAAATTATGAAAGAACTGATGCGAGATCTATACTACCTTATATATGCAGGATGTAACTGATGCGAGATCTATACTACCTTATATATGCAGGATGTAAATAACAAAAGAGACTATTTTGTGATATTCTAAGAGATGGGAGCATGCCTGATGAACCTGCAATTCTTTAACTGCGGCTCTCTAAAGAGTTTTTCCCAGTTGTCTCGCCACGGCTTCCAGTTCTTGGACCATTGAGGAGCATTAGGCATCTTGTCCTTGGTGTCCGACTCGACCGTCTCCTTCCACATGGAGTCGAAGCCCCACAGATGAATCTCGTCGTACCGAGTACCGCACCACCCGGCCGCGTAGTGCCCCGTTGATTCGCCGTTGTCCAGGTTCTTGTCGATGAGATCCATGATCGTTACCTTGGGATCGCAGATCTCGGCGATACGCGAATGCGAGATGCACATGATGATCGGCCACGGCATCCTGACGTGGTTGTTATGGATATGGTTCATCATGACCGCGTCCATGATGAACGTGGCCTTGAGAGGAAGGCTGAAGTCAGAAAGGTTGCATCCGAAGATGTCCCCCTGAGGATCGTTTACAAAGTCCTTTCTCGAAGGACCGTTGCCGAGAATATGAGCAATCTTAGTCATGTCTTGAATTGGAGCGCCAGGTGGGATTTGAACCCACGACGGCCTGTTTGGAAAACAGGGACTCTACCACTGAGCTACTGACGCATAAATAGTTAATAATGTCGAATAAGATCACGCTTGCTCGGCTGCCAATCCGAGTGATGGCTCGTATCTCGGAGATCAAAGTAAGGGCGGTCCTGCTTAAAGATCTGAAGGATCTTTGCGTGTTCGTAGTCGGATGTTGGAAAAATCTTGGGCTCGGATCCGGAAAGAAATATTGCCGTATATGCCCTATGCTTATCTACCATCCTGCGGATGACGATCATAAATTACCTCGAGCAGTTTGCAGGTGTGATGATTGGCGGAAGGGGAGGGATTCGAACCCCCGGAACCTTGCGGTTCAGCGGTTTTCAAGACCGCCACGATCGTCCACTCTGTCACCCTTCCAAATAAATTAGCCATCATTAACCAATTATGCTAGCACCCCGAGAGAAAAGGGGAGTTGGACATTACGATCCAACTCCCGATTTATTATTCAGCAGCTTCCTGCTTGTTTTCTACGAAGTCATAGAACTTCTTCGCGAGCTTAATAGCTTCGCGTTCCCGCTTATCTTCCGGGAGTTCGTATGTGTATTTGCTTCCTGTTTTGTTGGCTTCAAATTCCGCGGTCATGCGGATTTGCTCAAGCGCCGTATGATAGCGGCTATCAGACAAACCCATTGCCATTTGAAGTACCTCGAGACGAATCTCGTAGGCGTTTTTACCTGTTGTATCTTTGCTCATTGTGTGTGTGTTTCCTTATACCGTGTTATGTGTGTGAATCCCAGAAGACTCACGGTCTGTCTTCTGAAAAGTGTTGTGAAAATGGCTGGCCCTCATGGGTTCGAACCATGACTAAGCGAGTCAAAGTCGCTTGTGCAGCCATTACACCAAGGGCCAGTATAAGTTACTGCCCGTCGCAGCCGATCGCTTCGACCGGACAACCCTCGAGAGCTTCCATGCACTGGGCGATCTCCTCTTCGGTTGTGGGCTGCTTGTAGACGAACGAATAGCCACCATCGTCATCTCTCGTGAAAAAGCTTTCGGCTGTTTCACGGCAGAGATCACAGTCGATACACTGAGTATCGACGTAGAATTTGCCCGGTACGTTGATTGGGTATTTGTCAGATTGTGTGGCCATAAAATTGGTTGCACCGAGGATTTACGCCTCGATGCAACTGGTGAGAAACTTAGCTGAGAAGACGATTCTTCTTGGCTTTGATAGCAAACTCGTTGAGCAGGCTGAAGTTGTCGTGTACTTTCTTTACATCCTCTTCAACGTTGGGGTTATAGGCTTTGAAATTGCTGCCGTGCCCCAGCTTGATGTGACAATCCTTGTCCCCGTCCATACAGAGCGTGATCAGATTGGTGGGTTCGAGTTCAAGTTCCGGAAACAGATGGAACGGTTTCTTATGGTGAACATTCAGATGCGCCGTGCCGTTGCAGGCCGCGCATGTCGGATGTGCCTTAAGGTGCTTGTGTTCCACCGTGGGCCAATGCGGGCTACGTTTAGCCTCGATCTTGGCTTTGGCATCGCGGACCTCCGTGAGATGCAAATCTTTTACCTTTTTCATTACTTCTTGAGCTTTGCCTGCACGGCAGCCTTGGCGGCTTCGGCCTGCGCGACGATCGCATCAGCC
>Ga0209829_10000263_pt1 | contig 48902 bp, 40 predicted proteins | sample C_140205_EF_Meta_FD_187311 | JGI IMG/M metagenome (GOLD analysis project Ga0209829, IMG submission 187311) | Freshwater microbial communities from Lake Croche, Canada to study carbon cycling - C_140205_EF_MetaG (SPAdes) (version 2) | ecosystem: Environmental > Aquatic > Freshwater > Lake...
TCCCGTAATTTTTGCGCCGCGCAACGCCGTCAACGCCGGTCGCACGCCCTGCGCCCTGGGCTGCGGATCGACTTGTCCCTCTTGCTCCACGACCACGCCGTGAAAACCTCCGTTCACATACGGATATTTCGTCGAGCCATGATAGTGGTAGCCTAGGCCAGCTGTCTCGTGGCCATTGTAGCCATCCAATTTCTCGGGCAACGCACCATCCGGTTCCGTGAGTCCATAGATCGGATAGCCGTCGAGCGCATAGGCGATCGGTTTACCCGCACCCACCACACTCTGCAGATGAAACGGTGCGGCGTGGTAGTGATAATCGTCGGCGCGGCCGCAGTGCCCACCCCACTCATCGAGCTCGCCGATCTCCTGCGACACTTCACCGCGGTTATTTTGCGGGTTGAAAATGGGGATACCATTCGCCGCGAGCGCGATCGCCCCGCGCAAGAAGCGTCCCTTGATCGAAACCGGACTCGTCGCCTCTACCGGATGCAACGGAACCTGCCACGCATTTTTTCCCGTATAGGACTGCGGCAGTGGCACCTGTTGCTGCCAGGCCGTAATCCCCGCCATCATCCCGTGCGCCGGGAGTCCGTTCGACTCTACCCACAAAAACGTTGCGTCCCATCGCACGCGCACCGCCGGCGCGAACGAGGCAAAAATTTCCGCCGCACTCGGAGCGCCCGCATCGCCACCAGGCGTCGTCGCCACCGTCCGTTGCTCGGTCCGCACTTGCGCCACCCGCCACGGTCCCGATCGCTGCGTCGTGTCTCGCACCGAGGCCACCCGCAGCGTCGCGGCCCGTTCCGCCGCGAGCTCTTGAGCCGCCAGTCGAGCCAGCTCATCATGCGCCGCCTCACCCGTGAAATGCGCCAAAGCCATGGGCGCGCTACCTGCCATGGCGATCACGACTGCGGCCGTCGCCAACCAACGGTCGTAGCGCGGAATTCCAACCAACTGGAGGGTATTCATGGGGTGACTCTAACCACAGAACATGAACCGTTCCCGTGCACGCTCATTAAAACCCTTTCATCTTTGCCGGCTCCTCCTCCACCTGACCGCTGCCGATTTCTTTGATAACGACTGGCGCGGGCGTCGCCGCTCCATTGCCGCCGCCAGCCCATGGCAGCTCATCCAGCCCGTGAGCCGCTCGCAATACCGAGGAATCACCGCCGACGCATTTGGTGCTACGGTGCCGCCACGATGAGCGACCAGCCAACTTCGGAGCAGAACTCCAAAGCGCCCACGACCCTCCCCGTCGTCCCCATGGCATCGTCGGCCCTTCAACCTGCACCTGCGACCAACACCTCCGACCCGTCCACGGCCCACCCACCGGCCCCCGCCAACGCCCTCACCCCCGAAGAACAAATGGCTCTTTTCGAGAAAGACCTCAAAGAAAACGACTGGGGCCATCAGCCCTGTTAGTCAGTAATATCCACGCTCAGGGCAGCGCGTAGACTTCCACGAGCGCCACTCCCGTCGTTCCACCAACGCCGGCCACACGAAAGGTATACGAACCCGGCGCGAGCGTCAGCACGAGCGCGCTATCTTTACTCCCCACCGGCAACGCAAACGCTCCTGCGCCAGCGGCCGCCATGGCCACCAGTGAACTCGCCGCCGGGTCCGACCAGTTGTCGTTACTCGCGATCGTCGTCGCTCCGCTGAAAATGGTGAGTATCGGATCCGCCAACACGCCGGTTACCCCAAAACTCGTTAGCGCCGGCCCCACCGCCCGCACGAGCACCCGCTTCGCGGTCGTGCCCCCGATGACCAAGCCGGGAATCAACACGCCCTCCGCGGTCCCCACGAACGCGCGCGTCGAGAGATTCAAGAATTCCCCACTGCCCGTGCCGCCCGCGATGACCGTCGTGGTCCCGCCAATTTCCGCCGGCAACGCACTCACGTCCAGATTCGGCGTCGTATTCCACGTCTTCACGTAGTTCGCAGGTTTTTGCACCGTCGTCCGAAAAATCACCGTGTTGTCGAGATTGAGGTCATCCGTCCAAATAAATTTCGCGTTCGTAAAGTCGTTCGCCACGTAGTCGCCATCCGGCCCGACGCGCGCCGCCGTGTATTCCGTCGCAAAGCCCCACGCGCTGTCGTCGAAATCCTTCGCATACCAATTCGCCGGGATGGGCGTGTGCTGCACCACTGGATTGCGCGTGTCGGAATTGAGCGGCCCTTTGAAAAAATTCTTCGCCTTCCACGTCGCGTTTGTGACGGTCCCGTCGCCCAGCTTCAGAATAAACCCCGCGTCGCCAATCTGCGTCCCGTATTCAAGCCCTGTCGCCGGGTCCGCATTGTCCTTCGCCAGCACCGCAATCGTCATCGGATACTCGGGCAGGATTTTCACGGAGACCTGATTGTGGGGAAGAAAATCGATCGAATCCATCGCCACCATTTTTCCGTTAATGAAAATCACGCACCAATTGTCCGCATACGCGTTCAACGTGATCGTCTGGGCAATCCCCGGTTTGATCAGTCCAGCCTGCGCCCACGCGCCGACCGCCGTGCCCAAGAACCCCACCACGGCCATCCCGACGATTCTTAAGAGTGATTTCATCGCTCCACACTACCGCACGTTCCCCCTGCCGCGCCCACTCAAGCGCATGACGATTCTGTAATTTCAGCCGCCTCCGAGCTAGCTGCGACCACATCTCACGGCGCCTCGCTCCCGCCCAGCCGCATTAAAACTCTGTCATTTTTGCCCGCTTGACCTTCGCGCCGTCCCGTCGGCTCATCGCTGCGCGTGAAAATCCTGGTGATGGAAGATGACAAGAAACTCGCAGGCTTGCTGCGCAAAGGTCTCGAGACGCAGGGCTTCACCGTGGATTTTTGCGACAACGGCGACGATGCCTATGCCCTCGCCACCACGCGCTCCTACGACGCTCTCGTCCTCGACATCATGGTGCCCGGTCGCGACGGCCTCAGCATCCTCCGCAATCTCCGCGAACAGCGCCTCGCCGTCCCCGTCGTGCTCGTGACCGCCCGCAGCGCCCTCAACGAACGCCTTGAAGGTCTCAACCTCGGTGCCGACGACTATCTCACGAAGCCCTTTTACGTCGACGAACTCATCGCCCGTCTCCACGCGGTCACCCGCCGCGCCGCCGGCAACGCGCTTACGCTCCTCCAGCACGGCAATCTCTCCGTCAACCTCGTCACCCGCGAAGTGCGCCGCGACGGCCAGCCCGTCGACCTCACCGCGCGTGAATTCGCCCTTCTCACCTACTTGCTTCGTTCGCCCGGCCAGACCTTCACCCGCGCCCAAATTTGCGAGCACGTGTGGAACTACCACTTCGACCCCGGCACCAACCTCGTCGATGTCTACGTCCAACGCCTCCGCCGCAAACTCGAAGCCGACGACGAAACCTCAGTGATCGAGACCATCCGCGGCGTCGGTTACCGCGCGTGCCCTGCCCCCGCCACCCCTCAGTCTCCGTGAGCTCGTTTCGCCTCCGACTCGCCCTGCTCGTCGGTTTCCTCACCGCCGGGCTGCTCCTCGCCGCAGGCTTTCTCGCCTGGGAGCTCACGACCCGGTTCAACGTCGATCGCCTCGACCGCGAACTCCACCATCTCGCCAAGACGAATCTCGATCGCGTCAACGACGGCAGCCACTGGGCTCGCCTCGACGCAGCCCTGACTTTCGTCTCCGGTAGCGACCGACCGCCCACCTATGTCCTGTGGGCCAAGAACAATGACCGCGTTGATTTCCGTTCCGCGCGTTGGCCCGACGCCATCGCTCCGGGCTCACTCGCCGTGCCCACCACCTACGAAGGAGGCATCACGTTCGACCAGCCGCCGCCCCCGCCCGCCCGCGGCGGCCTCTCCCCTCGCAATCCCGCCCTACCCATTCGCGCAACGGCTTGCTCGACGATCGAGGCCAACGGCAGCACGTGGCGCGTCGCCGTCACCGGCAATCCCTACACCACGCTCGTCCTCGCCGCCAACCTTGCCGAACTCAACGCGGATCTCCGTCGCCTCCGCAGCCGTTATCTCGCCGCCCTGCCCCTCGTCCTCCTCGCCGTCGGTGCCGGGGCATGGTGGCTTGCCTCCCGCGCCCTCCGTCCGGTCGCCTCGCTCACCCAAGCCGCGGAACGCATCACCGCCGCCGGCCTCGACCAGCGCATCTCCGCGCCCACGCACGACCAGGAATTCCAACGTCTTGTCACCGTCTTCAACGCGATGCTCGATCGCCTTGAAATGGGGTTCCACCAAGCCCGCCGGTTTAGTGCCGACGCGTCGCACGAGCTCAAGACCCCACTCGCCCTGCTCCAAGCCGAGCTGGAGCAGGCCGTGCGCGAAGCCCCGTCCGGTTCGCCCCAGCAACAGATTTACTCGAGTCTCTTGGACGATATTCAGCACCTGAAGGCGATTCTCGAAAGGCTCCTGCTCCTTTCCCTCGCTGACAGTGGGCGCCTGGTCGTTGAACGCACGCCCACGGACCTCAGCGCGATGCTCAGAAATGTCGCCGAAGACAGTGCGGCCTTGGCCCCGCAGCTGGAGTTCGAACACGCGATCGCCCCGGCGGTGATCGTGCAAGCCGACGCCATCTTACTCGAGCAAGCACTACAAAACCTCACCGGTAACGCCCTCAAATACAATCGCGCGGGAGGAATTGTTCGCCTCGAACTGAAAGTCGAGCGCTCCTGGGTTAGACTGACCGTCGGCAATCACGGTCCGGGGATTGCCCTGACGGACCAAACCCGCATCTTTGAACGGTTCTTCCGTGGCGACCCTGCACGCAGCCGCGACCGGACCTCCGGGGTTGGTCTCGGCCTGAGTCTGTCGCGCGAGATCTTACGGGCTCACGGGGGCGAACTAGTTCTCGGCCGCACAGAACCCGACTGGACGGAATTCGTCGCAACGCTGCCCACGACTCGGTCCGCATAGGATCGACGCGCAGGCTACACACAGAGGCAAAAACCCTTCGCACATCTCGTCTGGCGTCAGTAGCATTACCCGGCAACGCCCGCGCTTTGCGTTCGAATTAATCGCCAATCTAATCTGACATCGCGCCCTTCCGCTCTGCGGCGAACCATCGACCATGACCATCCTCATAATCGAAGACGAACCCGCGCACCGTGATATGCTGCGCATCCTGCTTGAGTTTCATGGCCATAAGGTGCTCACAGCGGCCGACGGACGAGAAGGCATCGCACTGGCCTCCCATGGTCCCGAAATGGTTTTTTCTGAGGTCGGATTACCCGATATGGGGGGCTTCGAGGTCATCACCGCCATTCGCCAGCTACCCCGATGCGGCGATATCCCCTTCATATTTCTGACCGCACGGACCAACCGCGACGACCAACGACGCGGCATGTCCGCTGGGGCGGATGACTACATCGCCAAACCGTTCAGCTCAAAAGATATCATTGACGCGATCAATGCACGGATCCGTCGCCAGCACCCACTCCGCGAACGGGTGGAGCAATTGGTAGCCGAACGCCGTCGTGCGGCCAGCGCCGAATGGTCACATGAACTGATGACCCCGCTCAACGGTGTGCTCGGGGGTCTGGCTTTGATCGAAGCCGAAGCCGACACGATCAATCCTAGAGAGCTGAAGGGACTCGTGGCGATGATGCGGACCGCTGCTGAACGCCAATTCGCGTTGTCCCGCAAACTCGTGCTCTACTTCGAACTCGAAGGACTGAAGGCGACCGTGCCAATCACGTCGTTTTCCTGCGTGGCCGGCGATTCAATCACAATGGCCGCCGAACGTGCGGCCGAAGCCTCCCGCCGCGAAAAGGATCTCACGGTAACGTGCGATCCGGGGAATCTTCTTTTGTTCGAATCCCATCTGATCGGCGCAGTCGAAGAGGTCGTCCGAAATGCCTTCAAATTCTCGCTCGAGGGCCAATCCGTGACCGTCGCCGGCACCCGCCGGAGCGCACGCTACGAAATCACTGTCACTGACCACGGGCACGGCATGACAGACGAGCAAATGGCTGATGTCGCTCCGTTTCGACAATTTAACCGTGAACTGCGTCATCAGCAGGGCTTGGGACTAGGGCTCACGATCGCTCGATCCGTGGCGGAACTCGCCGGCGGCCGCTTAACCCTCTCCACCCACCGTGACGGCGCTCCCGGCCTGCGGGCGACGTTCGATCTGCCCTGCACCGACTGAGTCCGACCAATCGGCGGCGAAGCGATTTCACTCGTGGAGTGCGCTTTCGCTTCACCCAAAAATGGGCCGACCGCAGCTGCCCCCACAGGCACCTACGGTCGGCTTTTACTCACTGGGGTAACTAAAGAAAATCTTAGAACTGGTGCTCGAGGGCTAGGTAGGCGACGGGGCCGCGGTAGTCGGCATTGCCACCGAGAGTCTCATTCTTGGATTCGAGGTATCCGACCTTCGCGCTTCCCACCATCTTGGCGGTGAACTTGTGCTTCAGGCCAACCGTAATGCTGTAGTCGCTTCCGCTGGCACCGTAGGGAGTGGTCGTGGTGGCGAGCGTGGGATTGTAGTTGTTGGCCTTGTAATAGGTGGCCTGAACTTGCGCATCCGTCTCCTTGTCGACCACGAATCCGGTTATAACGCTGCCGTTCCAGAAATTATTGTCGGCGTTGTGCAACACATCGTTGGCCGCTCCACCGGCCCGCGGGTAGGAAGTGCCGACCGAGTCCCAATAAATACTCGCGTTAGCCTGCACGTAGACCTGCTTGTTGGGGTTCCAGTCGATTGTTTCCGAGACCTGATAGCGGCGCGAATCGTTGGAGTTTCCTTGGACATAACGATCACTCGAAATCTGCGCCTTCCCGCGTTGGATGAGATAGCGCGTGGAGCACGAGAGAACCGCCAGCGGTCGCACCGTCGCGGTCACCCGCATGCCGTAGGTATCGTAGTCCAGGATATAGAATCCACCCAGTGCCGGACCGTAGCCGGTGAAGTTATTTTCGTGATCTTTCGTGAAGAGTTCCCCGCGCAGCATGACCATGGAATTGGGCGTCCAGTTTGCCCCGATCTTCAAGTTGGTGTGCTTCTCCTTGACCTTGTCGGATGCCCCGGTGGGCGCCGCCAGAATCATCGCGCCCGTGGACGTCGTCAGCCCGACGTAGCTCGTCCGCTCGTCGCCCGGCGCAGTTCGGTAATCCCACAGCGCCCACAAGGCGACGTTCTGGATGCCCGTGTAGCGGACTGACATCTCAGGAATCCAAGGTTTCTCTGTCACCTTGGATGAATTCAGCGCCGCGAGCGGCACCGGCGTGACGACGCCCGTGGCCAGCACCACCATGTTGGTGACGTAGTTGGCGGTGTAGTTACCTGTGGTCTTAAAGTCCTCGCCCTTCAGCGCAGCGTTGAACTCGAAATCCTTCAGCGGTTTTGCTTCGAAACCGACCACCCCGGTCAGAATGTCCTGCTTAAGATTGCCCGTGCCATTTTGCGAATAGGGCGAGCGCCCGGCCGGCGTAAAGCCGCCGACCAAACTTTGCGGCCCTGTGGCGGTTTGGAGCGTCGCTGTGATCAGACGCGATCCTGTGGTGTCGATCGTGGCGTGATGATAACTGCCGGTGACATACCCTTTCATCTTGGGAGTGAAGACCGTTTCGACTCGGCCCGTCCAGGTGAGGGCATCTTCTTTGACTCCTTGTTGATCAAATCCCTTGTTCGGATTGTTCCCCAACCAAGCCGGCACGAGCGTGACAGGATTAGCGGGAATCGCCGGGAAGGGTTTTAACTCGCCCGGGTAACGATCAACCGACCGGGTGTTCAGGTTGTTGATGCGACTGCTAATGACGGCAAGCCGCACGGTCGTCGCACCAAAGCTTTGTTTTACCGCCAGCTCCGCCGCCTCCTGGCGCTCGCCGAGTTGGAGGTAAGCGGGGATAATTTTGCGATTCGCCGAAATCGGATTGAGCGCCGCCAACGAGTAGATGGGGACACCGGTCAAATCGGTGTCGCCCCAGATGGTCGAATCCTTCCGGCCGCTGCGGGTTGAGTTCGTGTAGCTGAACGTAAAGACGGGTGCATTCGGGAGTGCGACGGTGCCGTTGATGTAGAACTTGCCGCGGTCGACGTAGAGCGCCCGCGGATAAATCGGCAGCCACGCGTTGTTCAGCGGGAAGAAACCACCGGCCCCGTCGTAAAACGTGCGGAAGCGCTTGTAGCCGGCTTCAAACGAACCGACATCGGTCTTCGTCATCCGGAACTGCGCCAAGTAGTCCTCCGCCCCGGGCAAAGCGCGAGCGTCAAGCTGCAAGGTCGTCACCTTGGAAAGCTCACGGGTGACATTAAGTTCTTCGATGCCGCCGACCCCGCTCCGCGCGATTTGCGAGTGGGCCTGCGAAGCGCCTTTGTTGCCGCTCAAGGAAGAGGCCTGACCGGAGACCTTCACAAAGTTTTCCTCCGGGGCCGGCAGGGCGTCTGCCTCGGCGGCGGGCATCAAAAACGGTGCTACGAGAGCGCCGGCCGCCAAACCGGCAGCGCGGAAGAGAAAGACAATTTTTGCGTTCATGGTGGTATGGATGGCGAGGGTTAGTAACGCAGAGGTTTGCTCGAATGGGAGCCGTGGACGGCTTCATGGCAGCCGGCACTCCAACAGGTGCCGTTTTGCAAACGGGTGCGGTGATCCTCACCGCCGGCGAAGATCGTGCCGTTCGTCGTCGTCGTCTGGAGATGGCACCGCAGGCAGAGATTGCCGTCGCGGGCGACGAGCATTTTCGCGTTCACCGAGCCGTGTGGATTGTGGCACGCCGTGCAGCCTTCCTTCATGGCATTGTGGGCAAAAACAAAAGGCCCTTTCTGCGCGGTGTGGCACTTCGTGCAGGTTTCGTTCTCCGCTTCCAGCGAGGCACCGGTCCCCTTGAGCACATTGCCTTCATGCGGGTCATGACAATCGCCGCAGGACATTTTGCCGTTCAGCACCTGGTGGCTGTTCGACAGCTCGAACGTGCCGCGCTTGTCGAGGTGGCAGGCAAAACACGCCTCGGGCGATTTCCGCGGGTTGACGATGGAAAGCTTTTTCCCGCCGTCCTTGACGTGCAGGCTGCCTGGGCCGTGACAGGCCTCGCAACCCGTACTGCCAATCTTCGGATCGGCCGAGAGCGCCACTTTCGCGTGGGTCGCCGACCCGAAGTTCGACGTGTGATTTTCGTGACATTGCACGCATTCCTTGGTGCCGACGAAGGTCGCACCGGCGACGCGTGGCGCGACGAGGACTGTGCGGCTGACGGCCACGCATCCGATCAGAATCAGCCCCCAGACGGCGACACCGCCAAAGATGAGGGTCTTCCTGGTAAATCTCAGTTTCGGTTTCATAGAGCAGAGGGTTGAGGTTGGCGGACCAAGAGCCGGGATTCAGTTCCTGATAAGACGAACATGACTATAGGGATTATTCGGCCCCGTGACTGCGCACACCTTGGCAACTGTCGCGCAGATATTGTTATCAAACGTTCAAAAAATGAATACTTGAGCAAATCCGATCCGGTACATCGTGCGGTCACGCGGTGCCGAAAAAAGACGAGGTCTGGGTCGGCTCTATGATCGTTGGCGGGGCGCCAGTCCGTCCCGGCTTCAGATCCGTGAGGCGGCGACAGGAGATATTTCCGCTCCGCCCGTCGGCCAAAAATTACCGCCCAGTTCTCGAAGACCGAGCCCGGTGGGTCGGGTCGCCGAGAAGCCAGGCGGCAACCGCTTCAGGAATGCGTTCGCAAATTACAAACCGTGTTCGAACGCGACGTAGGCGAGCGGGCCGTGGAAGTTGGTGCGACTGCCGCTCGTGTCATTCTTGCTCTCGAAGTAGCCGAGCTTGGCTTGGCAAATCCACGAGTCGGAGAATTTGTACTTCACCGCGACGGTGATCGACGTTTCTTCCACCGCGACACCGTAGGGCATCGTCAACGGAGCGAGGATGGCGTTGCCGTTTTGCGCTCGATAGAGATTCGCTTGAATTTGCATGTCGGTTTCCTTGTCAATGGCGAAACCGGTCAATCCACCAAGCGTGACGTAGTGGTTGTCGGAGTTTTGCAGAGCGCGGTTGCTGTCGAAGGCACTCGCGATCGCCGTCGCGGGAGTGAGACCGGCGCGCGGATAGATCGTGCTGATGACGTGATAGGTGAGGTTACCCTTCAGTTGCACATAGACCGTCTTGTTGGGCGTCCAATCGATCGATTCGCCAATGGTATAATTCTTCGAGTTGAGGGAGTCGCCGGCCGGGAACGCGGGCAGAAATCCCGTGACCTTCATCTCGCCGTGCTGAGAGATAAACCCCGTCGTGAAACCAATTTCGGGTGTCACTGACATTGTAGCCGCTCGATCCGCGGATGAACTCGCTTTGCGCGCGCAGGGCCAGTTTGACGAAGAAGGTCTTCGAAGCCTTGAAGTCGAGGGCCACGTTACCAGCGTAATCCTTGACGCGGGTGCCACCGTAGAGCCCGGCATAATTGTCGGTCGCCACCGGAAGCACGCCCGTCGCCGTCGGCGCGGAGGTAACCAAGGGTCGCCCGCCGCCGATGTCCGTGTGGACGGGTTCATAGTTGGCACCGAATCGGAGCGTGAGCTTGTCGTTGATGATCGTGTCGGCCGTTGCGAAGAGTCCGTTGGTCGCGGTTCGCATGGCGTCGTTTTCGGCGATCGTCACCTGGTTGTTCCAGCTCGTGGCCGGAGCGGAAGCCTTCGCGATATTTTGCGGACTCGCAATCTGACCGGCCGGAGTCGTGGTGGAGAGACTCGCAATGGACCACGGAATCACTTCACCGGGGAAACGAATAACATAGCGCGTATCGTTGTTGTTCGTCCGGTCGCCCAAGAGAGTGAGCTTCAGTGCGGTCTTGCCGACCGTGTGCTTAACCGAAGCTTCCAATGCTTCGTGCCGCTCGTTGACCTGGAGATAGCTCGGAATAAATTTCCGCACCGGGCTGACCGGATTTGGCGCGAGATTGAAGGCCAAGCCCGTTTGGGAACTGTCGCCCCAGATCGTCGAGTCCTTCTGGCCGGAGCGGAGCTCGTTGGTGTAGCGCACCTCGAACTCCGGCATATCCTTGAGGGCTACCTTGGCCTCAAGCCACGCCTTGCTGCGGTCGATGTGCAGCGATTGATCGTTTAGCGGCAACCATTGGTTATTTGTCGGGAAAAAACCGCCGACACCGTCGTAGAAGGTGCGGAAGCGCTTGAAGCCGAAATCGACGGACCCGACGCCGACCTTCGTCAGGTTGTAACGACCGAGATAGTCATCGGGCCCGGTGAGGGCGCGGGCATCCATTGTGCCGGTCGTCGTCTTCGAGAGCTCCTTCACGATGTGGAGGTCCTCAATGCCGGCACCACCGTTGCCGGGCTGCTTCGCGCGGCTTTCGAAGACCGCCTTATCACCGCTGATGGCAGCAGCCTGCCCGGTGACTTTGATATAACTCTCGAAGAGTGGGAGCGCGTCGGTCGCCGGCGCTTTTTCGGCGCCGTGGGCGAGTAGGCCGGTGCAGAGCAGAAGCGTTCCAGCCGAAAAACGGGTGGTGCGGGTGAGATTATGGAGATTCGCTTTCATAGCGTGCGAGGAAGAGGGGTTAGTTGCGGAAGTGGAAACTCGCGTTGGAACCGTGCGGTTGCTCGTGGCAACCCGCACTCCAGCACGCGCCCTGCATCAGGCGGGAATTGTGATTCTCGCTCGTGTGGTGGATCGCGTTCGCGTTGATCTGGCCGGATGAACCGGGATCGCCCGCTTCCAGGTGGCACCGGAGACAGAGATTCGCATCACGGGCGACGAGCATCTTGGCATTGATCGTGCCGTGCGGGTTGTGGCAGGCCACACAGCCTTCTCGCATCGCACCGTGTTTGTAGACAAACGGCCCCTTTTGCTGGGTATGGCACCTGGTACAGGTCGCATTCATGGCCTCGAGATCGGCCCCGGTGTCGACGATCGCGTTGCCCTTATGCACTTCGTGACAATCAGCGCAGCCCATGTTACCGTTCATGACGCCGTGACTGTTGGGCAGAGAGAACTGGGCTCGCTTGTCGAGATGACATTGGAAGCAGGTCTCGGGCGACTTGCGGGGATTGATGATCGTGCCCCGGCTGCCGCCACCGGCGGCATGGATGCTGCCCGGGCCGTGCCAGGCCTCGCAGCCGGGGTCACCGACCTTGGGGTCGGCCAGCGCGAGGCGGGCGTGGCTCGCCGATTCGAAATGGGCGGTCTGGTCTTCGTGACACTGCACGCACTCCTTCGAGCCGATGAACGTCGCACCGGCGATTTTCGAAGGAGCCAACATCGTGCGGCTGACCGCCACACATCCAATTAGAACGAGGCCCCAAATCGCGGCGGCTCCGAAGATGAGGGTGGTTTTAGTCCGACGTGGGCGGGTGATCATGGCGGAAACTTAGGTTGAGGTTAGCATGGGCGGGCGAGAGGAGCATTCGCTGATCTTAAACTTTTGGAATTAACTAGTATCCGATCACTAGCTACGCATGGCTTGCGCAGCAATGCGCAAGATTTGGCGACTTTGACGGCTATCGGGTATATTTTTCTCCGCACTTTGTCGTTTTTTTACAAATACGATTTCACCTCAGAACAAGAAACGCGGCAAGCTAGCCAAAATGCGACGAGCAGAAAATCGGCTGCTACCCGATAGTGTCCGCGCCAGTAGGGCCCCACCCCGCCCCACCCGCTCAATTCTAAACTCCACCATGACCACGACCAAACGCCTCCTCGCGCTGATCTTCGCCAGCACCGCTCTCTCGGCCTACGGCGCCGACGCCACCGCCAATTGGAATGAACACTGCGCCAAGTGCCACGGCGAAGATGGCAAGGGCAACACCAAGATGGGCAAGAAACTCAGCATCGCCGATCTCACCGACGCCAAAGTGCAGGCCAAGTTCACGGACGAACAGGCTTTCAAAGTCATGAAGTCCGGTCTCACCGACGACAAGGGCAAGACCACCATGAAAGCCATCGAGGGTCTGTCTGATGCCGACCTGAAGGCCCTTATCCCGGTCATGCGCGCGTTGAAAAAGTGATGTTTCCGCCCCGCCGGCGAGGCCAAGCAAACCTGCCATGAACCCCCGTTCCCCGCCCCCCTCCAGTGGTCAGGGCAACCGCACCAATTATTGGCTCGCCGGCCTCACCGTCGGCTTTCTGGGGGTGAGTGCGCTCTTCTTAATCAATAGCCGGAGCCAGGCCGCGCCGACGCAAAAAATCCCACCGATCGACGCCAAATTCCTGGAAACGACCCCGTGGCGTCAGACCTACACCGACCTCGTTAAGGCCAAAGAGGATCTTTCCGACTACGACTGCTACGGCTGCCACGAAAAAAACAAGCCGCCGCCCATCCGGTTCGACGCGAAGAACAAAATCATCATTCCAAAGGAGCATCAGAACATCATCATGGGCCACGGTTCGCATGACCGCAACGACCTCTGCTACAACTGCCACAACGAACAAAACCTCGTCACCTTCCAGGTGCGCGACGGCCGTGAACTGAAGTTCGATAACATTCCACCGCTGTGCGGCAGTTGCCACGGCCCGACCTACCGCGACTGGGAAGCCGGCGCACACGGCCGCACGAGCGGCTTTTGGGATCGTACCAAGGGCGAGGCCCAGCGGCTCAGCTGCGCGAGCTGTCACAATCCGCATTCGCCCCGCATCCCCGCCCGCCCGCCCGCGCCCGGCCCGCATCCGCTGCACGCGGTCGACGCCACGTCGACCCACCTCGAACTGGCCCACTAACATGACCCTGCCCACCCCACCCCCCGACAAGACGTCCGACCGCGCGATGTCCCGCCGCAGTTTTCTCCGTGGCAGCGCGGCCGTCGGCGGTCTCACCGCCCTCGCCGCGAGCCTCTCCCCGCTGCGTGAGCTGAGCGACTTCACCTCCACCGACCAGTTCCTCCAGAAATATTACAAGGAACTCACGCCGGACGACATGACCAAGGTGATCAATCGGATCGAGGGCGACGTGCAGCGCCAATACGGCATCCGCCCGCACGTCCGCGATCTCAAGCCGATGGACGGCGTCGAATTTGTCTACTGCCTGAATCTCACCCGCTGCATCGGCTGCCGAAAATGCGTCCACGCGTGCGTTGCGGAGAACAACCAGTCGCGCAATCCGGAGATCCAATACATCCGCGTCCTGAAGCTGCCGCACGGTTCGCTCGATCTGGAAAAGGCCGATCACCACTACGCGCCGGAGTCCGTGCCTGAAAAAGGATTTTTCTACATGCCGGTGCAGTGTCAGCAGTGCAAAAATCCGCCCTGCGTCAAAGTCTGCCCCGTCAACGCCACCTGGCAGGAAAGCGACGGCATCACGGTGATCGACTACGACTGGTGCATCGGCTGCCGCTATTGCGAGGCCGCCTGCCCGTATTTTGCGCGCCGCTTCAATTTCGCGAAACCTGAAATTCCGAAGGACAACATCAACCCCAACATGGCGTACCTCGGCAACCGACCGCGCAAAATGGGCGTGATGGAAAAATGCCACTTCTGTATCCAGCGCACTCGCGTCGGGCGTTATCCGGCCTGCCTGGAGGTCTGCCCCGTCGGCGCGCGCAAGTTCGGCAATATTTTAGATCCGGAGAGCGAGGTCTCCTATATTCTCCGCGAAAAACGCGTGTTCATTCAACTCAAGGAGGAAATCGGGACGTCCCCGCGGTTCTTCTACTACTTCGACAAATGATCTCCGTCGCCCGCAATTACCTCGTGTTTCTTGGGCGGTGCGCCCGGGTCGCGTTCGTCGGCGACTGGCGCTACTACGCGTGGATGGGGCTCCTGACGGCGTGCTGTCTCTTCGGCCTCAACGCCTACTGCCAACAGCTCGTCCACGGCCTCGCTTCCACGGGGATGAGCGACGAGGTCTCGTGGGGCGTCTACATCGCCAACTTCACGTTCCTCGTCGGCGTCGCCGCCGCCGCCGTGATGATGGTCATTCCCGTCTACATCTACGGCAACGAGGAGATGCACGATCTGGTGATCTTCGGAGAGCTTTTGGCCGTCGCTGCGATTTGCATGTGCCTCGCGTTCGTCACCGTGGATCTCGGACGGCCGGACCGCTTCTGGCATCTCATCCCGGGCATCGGCCAAATGAATTTCCCCGCCTCGATGCTGAGCTGGGACGTGATCGTGCTGAACGGGTATCTGCTGCTAAATGTGTATATCTGCGGCTATTTGCTCTACTGCCGCTATCAAAAGAAAAAACCGTCGAAGTGGTTCTACATTCCCTTCGTGTTCGTCGCGATTGTCTGGGCGATTTCGATTCATACGGTCACCGCCTTCCTCTACGTGGGACTCGGCGGTCGGCCTTTCTGGAATTCCGCCATCGTCGGCCCCCGCTTTCTCGCCTCGGCGTTCACCGCCGGTCCGGCGCTCATCATTCTCGCCCTGCAAGTCGTCCGCCGCGTCACCGCGTCGGCCCATCCCGCCGGGCACGCTCGGGAGTCCGGCGAAAACAGCGTGACCGCACCCCGGGAGGCTCATTTGGGAGATCTGGAATTATTGGCCCACCACTTGCCCGAACTCGCCTCGGTTCCGCTCGAGGATCGCCAGAAAAGCCTGATCGGCGCGACGGTCTGGGAAGTCGCCAAGGGCGATATCTTGTTGCGCCAGGGTGCGACCGACGACGGGGCGTTTTTTGTCTTGAGCGGCCGCGTCGTTGTCGAACGGGAAGAAGGCGGACGCACGAGGATTACCCGGAGTGCCGGCCCCGGCGACCAATTTGGCGAGGTCTCCGCGCTCACTGGGACACCGCGCGTCGCCACTGCCACCGCCGAGGAGCACACCGTGGTCTTGCGTCTGTCGGCGGTCGCGCTTCGCGCGCTGATGCAAAGTCCGAAGATGAACGAGATCGTGCATTCGAGAATGTCTGAACGGCTCATGATCACCGATCGCGGCCTGCTGATGCTGCGCGGCATCGTGCAAGTCTCGATGCTCATCAACGTGTTCCTCCTCGCGAACGAAGTATTCAAGGAATTCTACTCCGGCAATCTCCACGTCGCCTCCGCCAAATACCTGTTCATCGGTCTGCATGGGCACTATGCGCTCGTGCCGTGGATCTGGACCGCCATTGCGCTCAATCTGATCGCGATGACCCTGCTCGTGCTGCCTCTCAGCCGCAGCCTCAAGTGGCTCAACGTCGCCTGCGTGCTCTGCATCATCGGTATCTGGATCGAAAAGGGGATGGGTCTCGTGCTCCCCGGCTTCACGCCGACGCCCCTCGGCGCGATCGTCGAATACACGCCTTCACTCAACGAAACGCTCATCTGCCTCGGAATCTGGGCGATGGGCCTGCTCCTCTACACAATCTTCCTGCGCATGGCGGTGCCGATCTTACAGGGGCGACTCTCGAAGGACAACGAAGGGAAGGCAGGAGACAGGCGGCTGGAAACAGGCATCAGCTTGCAAGAGTCTTCCGCCTAACAACGGGCACGGCCTCCCTTCACTCCAATCACCCGCTCCGTGTCCCCCTGTCTCCTGTCCCCATGGCCACCCAACTCACCGCCGCCGACGCGAAGCAATCCCTGACCGCCCACGTCGAATCGAAGGGCATCGAGGTCTTCGTGAAATTCGGTCCGCGGCTTGGCTGGGGCGAACTGCAACGCCTTCTCGCCGACCGCGTCTACGTCCGCTATCCATGCGAAATTGTCTTCGATGCGGCCCAACTTCTCCCCGGTGAATTTGCGTCGCCCGTGCAAAATGGCGAGCGACCGGAAGATGGCTTCACGATGTTCGTGCACCCGCTGTTCATGGTGCAACTCGACCGCGTGCCCGCGCTCGTCCTCTATCAGCTCACGGCGCTCAACTATGGCGAATTCGCGTCGGCCGACGAAGCCGAGACCTTCGGCGCCGCTGCCCTCGGCCTCACGCGCGACGAATATTATGTGCTGGTCTGCGACGCCGCCGACCAACTCGCCGCCGCCCTCGACCCCAGCCTGATGCCCGAGCCCGCCGAACACGCACACGCCGGCGGCTGCGGCGGCAGCGGCTGCGGCTGCGGTTGAGTTTTGTGGCCGGGGTTGCCAGCCACGGTCGCCACAAAGGCCGCTACATTTCACGACCCGTTCCAGCAGAAGTCTTCGAGGAGAAACGCTGATTGATCAGCTCAGCGCGAATTCCGACGGCGCCAGGGTCGAGCATCGTTCGCCGTGAAGGAGTGCCGTAAGACTCACTGAGGCCCGCACTGGCCGAAAGACGCCGCAGCCAAGGCGATCAAAATCAAAGCGGGCAGATTGACCATGCGCACACGCCACGCTGAGCATTTTGTCCGGTGTGGCATTTTTCATTCAACCGTTCGCCGACCCCGCTCAACCGCAGCCCCGGCACGACACGCCACGCCGCGCAACCGCCGCGCGAGCGAGGCGCACAGCAAGGAAAGCGGAGTGTTACGCAAGATCCACCGAACGGAGCCTGCGCAATCCGTCTATACTCAGCTCCATTCCCACGGGTGAATCTCCCAGCGATGCACCCCATTCCCACGCGCGAGTCGATGACCGAGTCGCTCCTTTCGTCCCTATTTGACCGTCAACCCCCACTCCTAATGCCCTTGCCCAGCTCCTCCCTCCCGTCAACCGCCACCACCAGCTCCGCGGAGGCCGACGCCCCATTCAAGCTGTCCGTGTTGCTTGTCTACGAAAACGTCTCAGCCGCGCTCTGGGCGGTCGAACGGCTCGGCGGCGTGCTCCGTGAGCTTTCGCCCGGTCAGCCACCGCCGGTTTCGCCGTGGAGTTTTGCAACCCTGAGGAATCCCTCGTTCCGTCGCCACGCGGCTGCCGCCGGAGTCCGGGCAAGTTTGATTGCCGTCGCAACCTCCAGCGCCGCCACCAGACTGCCCGACTTTGTCGAAAGCTGGCTGGGAGAATGTCTCCTGGGGCGGCACCATCCCGCCACCGCCGTGATCGCGCTGCTGGGTGACGCCCATCTCCTCGACGGCGCGGATTCGCCGCGCCTCCAAGCCGTGCGGCAGCTCGCCACCGAGCACGGCTGCGGTTTCTTCTCCCCTGGTTTGGCGGAGACGGCGCTGGGCACCGGCTGAACCGCGCGCGAGAAATGCGGATTCACTGCCAGGCAACGCCGGGCACGCCCGCTCCTTTCGCCGTAGAATTTCCCCCATTCTCAGGCCGGCCCACGGCTCAAACCTCAAAAACGGATTGGATCATGAATCCACCAATCACCCGCTGGCATCCGTTCAAAGAATGCGACGAACGAGAGCCCCGCTTCGCCTCAAACTGGGGATTCGATCCGCCGCGGTCTCGTGCCCCGAAAGAAGCCCTCACGGTGGCAAATCACCTCTGAACCGCCTGGCCAGATGATGAACGTAACTTCAGCGCTACGCCCGTTCGTGCAGAGATCAAACCCCGGTCTGGTATTGCCCGCTGCCAGGGAGCCAGACTCGGCGCATTCACCAGGCTCGGGAATTTGCGCAAGGTGGGCAAGACTCCGGTCGCAGGGACAATTTTGCTGCTCTGGCGAGAAGGTACTTCATCAACCGCGCGGCTGAAAGCAGCGCTTCCGTCATACCGATCTCGTCGAGCTGAGCAGCGATTCTATCCCTTGAACAAGCTGAACAAACCGACCCGATCTTTGCGATCGAATCGCGGAATGACTCAGCACGAAAGCGTTCAAGTTTAGCCGCAGCCATTGTCAGCTCGGCGGCCATCGGGTTTGAGTTTCCCGGGAATGTCGGGACGCATGAACTGCTAGCGGCCTGAGGACGCAGCGCCATTTTTCAGGCAGTCATCCGACTACACCGACGGTGAAGAAATCGCTGCATCGGCGCCCCGCCGTTTCCTCAGCCGAGTGAAGACGAGCGAGACGATCAACAGCACCGTGCCCAAGGCGAGGAAGGATAGCACCCGATAGACGGGCTCAAACCGGCTCGTGCCGACAAGCACGAGATACAGCGTCGTGAACAGCAGCGTGACGTGGCCCATCCACCGGTATTTCTGACTGCGCACGAGGAGATTCATCCCGTAGTAGCCCAGCGCGAGACCGATCCACGCGAGGCCAACATAGCCGGCCGGCACGAGATGATAGAGGGCATAGGGAAACACGAAAAAGGCGCTGAGCAGGTAGGCGTTCCGCATTAACTCGGTCGTCAGCTCCAGCCGGTCCCTCTTCCAGTTGAGAATCCGCGCCGTCACCAAGGCCACGATCCCGAAGCCGATGCTGATGCCGGTCTCCCGCTGGGCGACCACGACGTAGCCGAGCACAATGGCGAGGAAGATCAGGAAGTTCGCGACGACGATGAAGCGGGAGCGGAACCAAATCGCGGTCGCCACGACCACCACACTTTGCAGCGACAGCCAGATAAACACTTCCGGCACCGCCGATGACTTGAGGATCGCCATACTGAGCGCGAGGTAACCCGTCATCGCGTAAAGAAACGTGGACACCCGGCTTTGTTCCCGCACCCAAAACGCCACCGCCAGCCCGAGCAACACCGCCGAAGCCGTGAGATGCAGGGCCGTAAAAATCGACCCAAATCGCGCCAACGTGTGCACCAAAAAAACACTATAGCCCAAGCAACAATTCAGGAAAGCCGCCCCGTTCGTCAGGCCATTTTCGCCCGTCCGATCACGCCGCAGCAGCGACCCGAGCGCAAGGATCACCACACACGCCAACACGAAACCGGGGGCGATCTGGGGCGAGGCCACCAACTCAAACGGTCGCCCGAGCAACGGATCGTTGACCGCCCAGACAAAATACGTCGCGTAGCCGAGCACACTGCCCGCGTGCACGAACCCCGGCCAGTTGTTCCGCCGACTCGCCACCACCGCCAAAGCCGAGAGCACCACGATGGCCGGCAGCAAGAATCCTGCGGCACCAACTGCGATCGCCGTCACATAGCCGGTGAACAGCGCCAGTCCGAGCAAAACGGGCGACTGGCGACGATACGCCAGCACCACATTGGTTGCCACCGCCACGACCAGCAGCGCACGACCGAAAAACGACTCCGTGCTGAGGAGGTGCACGGAACCAAAAAAATACAGCCGCAGCGTGGAAAAATAGAGAAGCGCCATGCTGACCCCGCGCAGGTAGCCGGAAATCGCCTCGACCGACTGGCGCAAAAACCGCGCAAGCAGAAAAATTCCCCCGGCCAGCGCATAGCCACTCAACGAAGGTACACTCGGATGGAAGCGCTCGTACGGCAGCGAAACCGTGAACCCCACTCCGAGCGTCAGCACCACGAGGCCGACTCGCGCGAACCAGTTCTGCCCCACCTCAAATTCCAGTTCGTCCTCTCCGCGTGCGGTCGTCGACCTGAAATCAATCGGAGAGGGCGGCACAATTGCGGCGGGCACTTCGGCCGCGGCACCCAGCCGGGCCTCCAGTCTCGCCACACGCTCTTCCAATTGCGCCAGCCGCAGGGCCGCAGCGTCCAGGTGATGCTGATTGGCTTCATTCATAGATCGGCAGGGGTGGGTTGGAGAAAAGCGAAGGACGGTGCGCGGCGCTTCGGCACGGGGTTGCGCCACTCTTGTCTCCAGTATCTCCTTGGTTCGGCGGCGTGACTACCGCGCCTTTGGCCGAAGCTCCGCATTTCTTGGCGTGCTCCTCTCTCCGGCGATCTTTGGAGCCGGTTCGTTCAATCGTATCACTGCCCCCACGTCGCAGGAGCGGGTGTATCGCCCGTCGCTGCACGCAGCCTTCCGCCGCGGCCAGGGGACGTGCCACCCGCAGTCATGCGGGCTGGACCGGGCCAAAAAACGCCAGCCTTTCGCCAGTAAATGCGGAGCGTCGCCCACGACTAGGGCCTACTTTGAGACCCTACGAAAACTCTCAGCTCTCCTCTCGGGACGGTGGTGTGGGCCGGTCGACCGCGCCGAACAGTCCGACCACGGTGCGGCGGCGGGTGGTTATGGCTGGGCCTCGTGGTCCCGGTTTTCGCCGCCGATCCGCCGAAGCCCGTTACCCCCGCGCCGAACTCCACCGCGTCGTGCCTCGAATGCCATAGCGACGAGAAGCTCACGATGAAAAAGGCGGGCCAAAAGCTGCTCCTCTTCATCGACGAGAAAGTCACCGCGAAATCCGCCCACCGATCACTGGAATGTATCGATTGCCACGAGAAATTTGACGGCGAGAGCTCACCTCACCTCAAGCCGATGGTCGCGGTCGACTGCATTTCGTGTCACGAAACCACGGCCAAGAGACACGCCTTCCACCCGCGGATCGCCCTGCAGCCCATGCCAGTGGGCGAGGACACGTCGTGCACCGGGTGCCACGGCAAACACGACACCGCAGGCATCAAGAGCGCGGCCTTCGTCTTCAGGTCCTCCCAGGTCGATACGTGCGGAAAATGCCACGAAAAGGCGCGCGATCACTTCGTCGGCTCAGCGCATGGTCACGCCCTCACCATCAAAACCACCAACGCCCCCGACTGCTTGACCTGCCACCGTCAACCGGTCGTGGCTCTCGCGCCGGCCCAACCCACCCTCGCCCAAAAACTCGCGCAGACGAAGCAGTGTGAATCGTGCCACGTCGGGAAGGAGAGCGTGGCCGGTCAGGCCCTCCGCGGCACAAAGTTCGTCAGCTCCTTCGACCGCAGCGTGCACGGCGCCGCGTTGGTGGGCGGCAACGTTGCTGCAGCCAACTGCGTCGATTGCCACGGCGCTCACGAGATGAATCGCGCGATGGTCGCGAGTGCACAGATGAACAAACTCCACGTGGCCGACGCGTGCGCCAAGTGCCACGACAAGGTCGCGGCTGAATTTTCCGAGAGCGCCCACGCCGTGGCGCTACGCCGGGGCAACGTCGAGTCCGCCACCTGCACCGATTGCCACGGTGAACACGACATCCGCAAACACACCGACCCCACTTCGCCGAGCAGCGCCAAAAACGTCGCCCAACAAGTCTGCGGCAATTGCCACGCCTCCCTGCGGCTCACGCAAAAATACGGACTGCCGTCACAGTCGTTTCAAACGTTTGCGGACAGTTTCCACGGCCTCGCGGTGCGCGGTGGCGCGGTGGAAGTCGTCAATTGCGCCAGCTGTCACAGCTCGCATGGCATCAAATCGCAGAAAGATCCGACCTCGACGATCCACGCATCCAATCTGGTCGAGACTTGCGGAAAATGCCACGAAGGCGCCACCGCCCGATTCGCCATCGGCAAGGTCCATGTCAGCCCGGAGACGGCGGACGGCCAGGACGGTAACAGCCCGATTCTCTATTTTATTTCTAGCGTCTACGTGCTGCTGATCGTCGTCGTGGTCGGCGGCATGGTGATCCACAACGCACTCGATTTCTTCAAAAAACTCCGCCGCAAGCTCGCGATCCAAAAGGGCCTGATCGAGCCCGAACACGTGGCGCATCGCCTCTACCTGCGCATGACCACGCACGAACGGGTGCAGCACGGCGTGCTGGTACTGAGTTTCACCTTGCTCGTCGTGACTGGCTTCATGCTGCGCTATCCCGAGGCGTGGTGGGTGGTCGGAATCCGCAATGTCAGCGCTCGTGCTTTCGAATGGCGCGGCTGGACCCACCGCATCGCCGGCGTTGTGATTATGGTCGCGGGCGTTTGGCACCTCGGCTATCTCGCACTCACGCCCCCGGGCCGAACACTCTTCCGTGATCTGCTGCCACGCTGGCGTGATCTGACCGATCCGTGGGTGGTTCTGAAATACAACGTTGGCCTCGCCCCGACCAAGCCGCTCTTCCCTCGCTTCAGTTACATCGAAAAGGCTGAGTATTGGGCGATGATGTGGGGCACGGTCCTGATGGGCATCACGGGGATCATCCTCTGGTTCGACAACACCTCGATCGGACTATTTTCGAAACTCGGTTTCGATATCTCGCGCACGATCCACTTCTACGAGGCCATCCTCGCGACCCTCGCGATCATCGTCTGGCATTTCTACTTCGTCATCTTCAACCCCGCCATCTACCCGATGAACCTCGCCTGGCTCACCGGCCGGATGTCGGAGCAGGAACTCCTGGAAGAACATCCGCTCCAACTGGCTGAGCTCAAGGCCCAGGAGGCGGCGAAACTGGCGGCGCCCGCACCCGATCCATCCCTACCGCCTCCTGATCGCTAAACCACTTCCATGCGCATCCTCGCCATCGAACGCGAACTGCCCCTGCCGGTCCACCGGAACCTCCACGATCTGTTGCGCGAAGAGGCCGCCGTCATTTGGGACATGCAAAAACACGGCATCATCCGGGATATTTGGTCCACGCAAGCAGACCGACGCGCTGTCATCATGCTGGAGTGTGCGAACTCGGAAGAAGCCCAAAAGCACCTCGCCACACTGCCGCTGGTGCGCGCCGAGTTGATCGAGTTCATGGTGCTTGAACTGCGCACCTACGAGGGACTCGAACCGCTCTTTGCGACGAGCAAGGATGCCGCCGCACCTCAACCCGAAGAGCCGCCGGAATACTGAACAAATCGCGGGAGGGTCGGCGCCAGTGAGACTTTGCCCGGCGTTTATAGCACCGCCCGGACGAAGCTCGTCCGGTCAAGTCGCCGTCGGGTGCGAGGGTTCGGTCCCGGCTTTGAGCCCGGCCACCAGCGCGGGAATTTCGCGGGCAGGGACGACGGTAATCTTGGCGGTGAGGTCGTAGCGTTTTTCGCCCGGATAGACGACCCACAGGTGTGCGAGGCCGAGATCGGCGATCGCAGTGTGCATGGACTTGGTGGTGCCGGGGGCATCGGCGTATTTCACCTCGAAGCCGTAACGCTTGCCGTTTCGCACGGTCATAAGGTCGAGCTCCGCGCCGGCATGGGTGGCCCAGTAGTAAGTGTCGCGCGTGTCGAGGAGGGCGATGAGTTGTTCGATGACGAAGCCCTCCCACGAGGCGCCGAGCTTGGGGTGGCCTTGCAGCTCCGCGAACGAACCGAGGCCGTGCAAGGCGTGGAGCAGGCCGGAGTCGCGCACGTAAATCTTGGGGGCTTTGACCTGGCGTTTGCCGAGGTTTTCGAACCAAGGCGGCAGCACGCGGACCATGAAAGCGCCGGCGAGGATATCTAGGTAGCGGCGGGCGGTCGGTTCACTCGTGCCGAGGGAGCGGGCGAACTCCGCCGAGTTCCAGGTCTGCCCGTGGTAGTGGGCGATCATCGTCCAGAAGCGGCGCAGCGTGGCGGCGGGCACGGTGATGCCGAGCTGGGGCAGGTCGCGCTCCAGAAAGGTGCGCACGAAATCGAGCCGCCACGCGAGCGAGGCGCGGTCGTTGGTCGCGAGGAAGGAGCGGGGAAAGCCGCCGCGCGACCAGAGCGTTATGAGCGAATCGGGTCCGGTCTCGGCGAGGTCGAAGCCGGCGAGGTCGATGATACCGATGCGACCGGCCAGGGATTCGGAGAGACCGCGCACGAGTTCGGGCGAGGCGCTGCCGGTGAGGAGGAAGCGGGCGGGGACGTCGGACCGGTCGAGCAGGACGCGCAACACGGGGAAGAGCTCGGGCAGGCGTTGGGCCTCGTCGATCACGACCAAGCCGCGCAACGGGCGGAGGGTCTGTTCGGGGCTGGCCAGCTTTTGGAGGTCGGTCGGGCTCTCCAAATCGAAGAAGGTGACCTCGGGGGCCGCGGCGGCAAGGGTGCGGGCCAATGTAGTCTTGCCGCACTGACGGGGACCCTCGATGGCCACGGCGGGGTGGACCTCGTAGGATTCGCGGATACGGGTGAGAGCTTGAGGCCGATCGATCACAGATCCTGATTTATCCTTGAAAATCGAAATGTAAACTTTAGATTTTCAATAAAGTATGGTTTCGAGGTTAAGCTCAATTGAAGCTGAGGGAGTTGCGCATCCAAAGATCCAGCCAAAATCACGGGTTGCTGGTGTAAGTCGCGTATCGTCGTCCCCGAGCAGGTCAACGAGACGGGTTGCTGGCGGACTCGGAGGGCCGCGCGGGAGCGTTGGCGCTGGGCCGTGGCGCTCCGCGCGATTCGCTCAGTGCCCCAGCCGCGAGGCCATGGCGTAGACGATCAGCACCAAGAGCACGAGGCCGGTGCCGAAGAAGATAAAGCCCATCGTCTTCGCGATATTCTTCCGTCCCTCCCAGTCATCGGCCTTGACGCGATAGATCTCCAGCCGGCCTGCGGCCACCAAGCGATCATACCAGCGCTTCCGCTCATGCAGCAGCTCCGTCTTCGAGATGCGGCCCGAGAAAATCACGGTGTCCATCGGGAATTTTTCGATGCGGAAATGCGTATTGAAGAAGTGAAATGAGAAGATGAAGCCGGCCGCCAGTAACGCCTCGTCCGAGTGCACCACCATCGCAATGTTGATCACCCAGCCCGGCATGAAGAGCGTGAAGAACTTCGGGAACCACAGGATCAAACCCGAGAAGCCAATGATCGCGATACCCCAGAATACCGCGAAGTAGTCGAAGCGCTCCCAATACGTCCAGCGGTCGAAGTGCGGCCGCGGTCCTTTGCCAAAGAACCATTTCTGGTGGGCCATGAAATCGCGCCAGTCCTGCAACGACGGCACCATCGAGTCCGGTCCGAACACCGTTGCCCACACCCGGGAGAGCTGAATCTTTCCCGTCGCCGGATCGCGCAGGGTGCGCCGTTTGCTCCAAAATTCCGAAATCAAACTGCCGATATGGAGCACAAAATAGCCAAACGTCACGACGGCCGCATAGTGGTGCAACGTGCGTGCGACTTCCGCGCTGCCGATGAACTTGAACATCACCTTCGCCCAATCCGTGTAGTAGAACTTTAGCGGCATGCCGGTGATCACCAAGGCCAGGAAGCTCGTCACCATCATCAGGTGCAGCATGCGTTCAAAGGGCGTGAAGCGCGTGAACGTGTCGTCATCAGCGTGGGTCGCGACCTTCGCCTCGCGGAAAGACTTTGAGTCGTGCAGATACAGGTAGATCGACCGGAACAGCCAGAACGCGGTGTGCAGGCCGAAGAACGAGAACACGCCCACGAGCAGCGTGGTCATGAACAGGAACACTTTGTTCAGGACCGGGTAGTTGACCTTGTCGAGCGGGTTGGCGTGCGGCGCGTATTGGGTGAAACTGGGATTGATGCCTGGATGGCACTGCGCGCAGGTGCCGACGATCTTGTCCTGGTGCAGACGCGACCGTTTGTCACTCACCGGAAACACATCGTGATGTCCGTGACAGTCGTAACACGCGGCCACCTCGGAGGCGACGTTGGGCTGGCCGAGCGCCATCGCCTTGCCGTGGTAGGTCTCGCGATAATGTTCCAGCCGGTCCTCGTGACACTTCCCGCAACTTTGGTCACTGAGGCCCTTGAAGTGAGCGGTGGCGGGTTTCTCAATGTCGTGCGCACTATGGCAGTCGGTGCAGACCGGACCCTTCTTATCACCCTTCTTGAGCAACTGACCGTGCACGCTCTCGTTGTAGACTTCCTCAATGCCGATGTGGCATGCGCCACAGGACTTGGCGATGTTGGCGTGGTTCGAGCGCGAATCCTTGTCGATGCTGCGCTTGATGTCGTGGACTCCATGGCAGTCATTGCACGACGGCGCCACGACCAGACCCATCTTGACCAGTGCCCTCCCGTGAATGCTGTCGAGGTAGTGGCCCGCTGCCTCGGTTTTGCCCATGCGATATTCCTTCGTGAGCTTCGCGTTGTCGTGGCACGTGCTGCAGGTCTTCGCGAGATTGAGTTTGAAGACCGGCGAATCGCCTTGCTTCACGGGCACCATCTCGTGCGTGCCATGACAGCTCGCGCACGCGGCGGCATCCGACGCACCCATCTGGTGGCTCATGCCGTGGATACTCGTCGCGTAGTGGGCGGCGGCTTTCTCGTGACACGAGACACATTGCGAGGGCGGCACTTTGGACCCGTGTTCCGCTTCCTTGATGCCATTGTGGCAATCGAGGCAGTTGAGTTTTCCGTGAACTGATTTGGCAAACAACTCCGGCCGCACGCCCACCCACTCCTTCGGGCGCCCGCTCTTGCGCGGCTTAAACTCCGCCTCGTGGCACTCCATGCATTCGCGGTTGGGCACCACCGGCTTTTTTATGGCGGATGCAACCGGTTCCGCCACGACCTCAGCAGAGTGGCAGCTCAAGAGCAACGCCCCCACAAAAGTCACCATCTGGCCAACCCGCCGGACTCCAACGCGCCCCGCTTTCATGGAGCTCACCATACCGCAACCTGCGCCGCACGGCTACGCAGACGTTGGCGGCCTCTGCGCGGCGATTGGCAGATCTGCCTTCCGCCAATCACCACACCCGCTATTTTTGAATCCCGCCGTTATGGCAGTCGCTGCAGGACAGCTCGGCATCGGGTTCGCCGTCCGGATGTTTAAACTTCAGCCCTTTGGCCGAGAGGTTTTCCAGATCAGCACCTTTGCCTTGCGCGATAATCACGTGACACGAATTACAATCGCTCGAACGAACTTTCTCATTCGTGGCCGTCTTGTGTTTGTCGTCATGGCAACGGAAACAGCCGGGCCAATCCTTGTGCCCAATATTGTTCGGGTAGACGCTCCAGTTCGCTTTGCGGTCGGGGAAAATCGAAACGGTAAAGATTTTCTGCACCTCGGCGATCGCACCCGGCACTTCGGCCGCCAAGGCGGCATCAGTATATTTTGCCCGCATGAAGTCCGCGATCTTTTGGGCCGCCCCGGCGTCGCTGGTGATTTCCTTCTGTGTCATCGCCTGCACCGCCACGCGTTTGATATTCGGCAGTTTCGTACTGAGGACGCCGGCGGCGAGCGACTTCTCCACCGCATCGTTCGCCGTCGGGAAAACGTGCGAGGGCCGATTGTGGCAATCGATGCAGTCCATCACGCGAATCCGGTCGGCGGGAGGTTCGCCCTTGAAGGAGTCGACCCGAAACACCTTCGCGACACCTGTCTTCACATTGGTGACGCGCATCCACGGAATATCCTGCCGCTTCTCGTCGATCGCATAGTATTCGACGCGCTCCGTGGTGTTGACGTGCCAGTGGATGCCGCCGAGCGGGCTACCGGGTGAACTTTTGTTCACGTGTAGCAACATGCGGGCGGTGTAGGAAGTGTTCTTCTTGTCCGAGAGGAAATGTTCGTAATCAATCTGAATGTTGCCCGCGAACTTCTGCGGCCAGTGGCATTTTTCACAGGTGTCCTGGGCCGGGCGTAGATTTTTGACCGGCGTGTCGATCGGCCGATTGTAGTTGTTGAGAATGGTGGCGATCAACTGATGGGTGCCATTGATCTTGGCCTTGATGAAGTGCTCCGCACCGGAGCCGACGTGACAATCGACACAGGCGACCCGGGCGTGCGCACCGCGTTGGTAGGTGACGAACTCGGGATTCATGGCGTCATGGCAAACTTGACCGCAAAACTGGGTCGACTCGGAATAGTGAAAGGTCTGGAAACTGCCGAATGCGCTCAGGCCGATAAAGAGTGCCGAGCACACGCCAAAGAATACGAGGCGTTGCCGTTGCAGGCGGTTCGAGAAATCAAGCCGCCATTTATCCGGCATCGTCCCGGCATACTTGATCGCCCAGCGGCGCTGCGCCCAGGCACCGAAGAACACCATCGAGAGCCCCGCAATCAGAAAGCCCGGCGCGACAAGGTAGGTAAAAATACCGAGATAGGGATTCTTGTCGCCCTTCACCAAATCCATCCAGGCGAGGAAGAAAAAAGAGAAGAGGCTGCCAAACGCGATCACCGCGCCGATGGCGCTGATCCAATTGTTAAAATGTGAGCGCGGTTTCGTTTCCGCCGGGGCACTAGTCGGAAGTAGGTCGGACATGGTGAAGGAATTCGGCGATATCAGACACAAGTATCGCCGACCTAGACGGTCAGTCCGCCCAGATCGGTTGCGTGGCTTACAAAGGAGCGTCGATCAGGTTTTGAACTTCCGGATGTAGGCTACGAAGTCTTTGATCTCGTCGACGGAAAGTTCATCTTTGTAGGCCTTCATTTTCTCTTTGCCGGCCTTGTCAAAAATACCGTCTGACGTTGCCTTGATCATTTCGGCGTCCTTCATCTCGGCCTGCACCTTGGCGTCTGTGTAGTCCTTAACTTGGAGTTTCTTGCCGGCCTTGGTCTGGCCTTTGCCATCGGCACCATGGCACTTGGCGCAGTGATTTTCCCAATTTTCGGCGACCGGAGCAGCGGTGGTGACAGCAGCACCGACTACGAATGCGAGCGAGGACAGGATGATTACGATGCGATATTTCATGGTGAGAGAAGGCCACGAGTATGGCGAATTTACCGGTTTTCCGCTGCGCATTTCTTGCTTACCAGCGTGCGGCCTTTGCGATTCTCGGGCCACCTCGGGGAACGCCTTAACAAGGTTTGAGCGTTTTTGCGCAAGCAATGCGGAGTCATCGCCCACCTTCTTCTGGCACACTCCACGAATGCTTTGCTTATCGTCGGCGCAAGAAATGACCACCGCTACTCCCTCTCCTTTCTGCCCGTGCAGCCTCATCTTGCCACTAATCTTGCTCCTGAGCGGCTGCAACAAAGCCGAGGTGACCACCTATCGGGTGGCGAAGGAGCGGGACGCAGAGCTCCCGGCCCACCTGACCGCGCCCAGCTCGCCGTCACCCACCGCCCCGACTGCGCCCGGAGGCGACATGGCCAACACCGCAGTGGCCACTGCGAGTGGTCCTGCGCTGATCTGGACCGCTCCAGCCGCGTGGCAGGCGAAACCCCTCGGAGCGATGCGCAAGGGCAGCTTCAGCGTCGTCGGCGAAGCGGGCGCTACCGCCGATCTTTCCGTCACGGCCTTCCCTGGTGCGGTCGGCGGAGACTTGGCCAACATCAACCGGTGGCGCGGACAGGTTGCGTTGCCACCTATTACCGACGCTGACTTACCCAGCGCGACGATCCGCCTCACCGCCAACAGCCTCGAATTTTCGGTCGTCGATCTCGCCAGCACCGATCCCGCGAATCCCCAACGCATCCTTGGCGGTATGACCCCTTATCAAGGCGCCATGTGGTTTTTCAAACTCTCCGGTCCCGATGCCCTCGTCGCCAGCGTGAAGCCAGCTTTCCTTGAATTCCTCAAGACGGTGAAGGTCGCCGCCCCCATCACCCCATGAAGATCCTCCTCCGCGACCTCCGCGATTTCTTCGTCTCCCTCCAGCTCACCGTCGCTTTGCTCGTCTTCGGTATGCTGCTGATATTTGCAGCCACGCTCGACCAGACGAACCTCGGCATCTGGGGTATTCAGCAAAAGTGGTTCCGCACGTTCATTGTCTGGCAGGATATTCGCGGCGTTTCCCTGCCCGTTTTTCCTGGCGGCTACTTCATCGGGGGCCTCTTGTTGCTGAACCTGCTCGCCGCCCACATCGAGCGCTTCAAATTCACTTGGCGCAAAGCCGGCATTTTTCTCACTCACGTCGGCCTCATTCTCCTCCTCATCGGCGAATTGCTGAGCGGCCTTTGGCAGGAAGATTTCCACCTGCGCCTCAACGAGGGCGAGACCCGCAACTACGCCGAAAGCTTCCGCGACAACGAACTCGTCGTCACCGACGCGACCGAGGAAAAATTTGACGAGGTGGTCGCCATCCCCGAAGTGTTGCTCGCCCGTCACACGTCGGTCCAGCACCCGCGCCTGCCCTTCCGCCTCGTGGCCAAAGCCCACTATCCGAACTCGTTTCTCCAAACACGGAAACCCGACGGTGCGCCCACCCTCGCCACTACCGACCTCGGCCGTGAGGTCGTCGCCGTCCCTCAGCCCATCACCTACAAAACAGACGAGGCCAATTTGCCGTCCGCCTACGTCGAACTCGTCGCCGCCGATGCGTCGCCCGGCATCTTTCTCGTCTCTACCGGCCTCGTCGCACCGCAGCGTTTCGACTACGGCGGCCGCTCGTGGAAGATCGCCCTGCGCGCCAAGCGCATCTACGAACCGTTCTCCCTCACGCTGATGAAATTCAGCCACGACCGCTACGCCGGCACCGAAATTCCGAAGAATTTCTCGAGCCGCATCAAACTCACGACGCCCGATGGCCGCGACGACCGTGAGGTGCTCGTCTACATGAACAACCCGCTGCGCTACGCCGGCCTCACGTTTTACCAGTCCGGTTTCGCCAACAACGACCGCACCACCATTCTCCAAGTCGTGCGCAATCCGTCGTGGCTGCTCCCCTACATCGCCTGCGCGATCATGACGGTCGGGCTCTGCGCCCAGTTCTGCATCCACCTCCTGGCCTTCGTCAAAAAACGTCGCGCCCCCCTCTCCGCTCCCGCCGTTGCATGAAAAAGTCGCTCCTCCCCGCCCTCGCGACGCTCGCCGCCCTCGTCGCCGTAGCCGTGACGCTCCGCGCCCCGCGCAACACCAGCGACTACGACGTCGTCGCTTTCAGCCGCCTCCCGACCCTCGTCAACGGCCGCCTCAAACCCCTCGACACCGTCGCCCGCACCACCCTCCTCCTCACGCAGGGCCGCCAGCGTGTGACCACACCGGCCGGCGCTTCGCTCTCGCCCGACGAGTGGCTCCTCGACGTGCTCTATCGTCCCAAAGTAGCCGATACCTACCAGACCTTCGAGATCGTGCACCCCGATGTGCTCGCGCTCTTCAATCTCGCCACCACCGACGGCGCCGGCGGCAAGCGCTACTCCGCCCAACAACTCGCCGGCCGGCTCAGCGAACTCGAGCGTCAGGCCAAACTCGCTTCCGATGTCGAAAGCGCCATCCGCACCCCCTTCCAACGCGGAGTCGTGCAGCTCCGCGACAGCGTCATCCTTTACCAACGCCTGCAAAACAGCCTAAACGACACCACGAGCACCGATTTCTTTGACCGTCTCGCGCGTTTCGAAAAAGCCCTCCCCGCCGGTCTCGCCGCCACCGCCCCCCGGGGCGGCACGAATCCCTCGGCCTCCGAAGACGCCAAGCTCCTCCTCGAAATGAGCACGGTCTTCAGCTCGCTCGATTCCTTTGCCTACCTGCGCACCATTCCGTCCGCGAAGCCTGATGACCCCACCGGTTGGAAAACGATCGGCGGCGCGTGGGCCGACAGTCTCGCGAACGGCCGCATCGCACCCGCCGCGCTCACGTTTGCCGCGATCGGTCGCGCGTGGCAGCTCCATCAGCCCGAGGCCTTCAACCAAGCCGTGCGCACCTTCCGCCAATCGCTCGATGCCGCCATGCCGACCGTGATGAGGAAGTGCGACGTCGAGGCGCGTTTCAACTCCTCCCAGCCGTTCTACACCAGCGCGACCCTCTACGTCCTCGCCTTCCTCGTCGCGGTTTTCTCCTGGCTCAAATGGCCCACCGAACTCGGCACGACTGCGTTCGCGTTCGTCCTCGTCGCGTTCGTCCTCGCGACCGTCGGCATCGGCGCACGCATGTGGCTCGAAGCGCGTCCACCGGTGACGAATCTCTACTCGTCCGCGCTCTTCGTCGGCTGGGGTGCCGTCGCGCTCTGCCTCGTGCTCGAGTATTTTTTTCGCAACGCCATTGGCAGCGTCGCGGCCGGCCTCGTCGGTTTTGCCACGCTCCTTATCGCCCACCACCTTTCGCTTGGCGGCGACACGATGGAGATGATGCGAGCGGTCCTCGACTCCAACTTCTGGCTCGCGACGCACGTCGTCACCGTGACGATCGGCTACTCGGCGACGTTTCTTGCCGGCTTCCTCGCGCTCATCTACGTGCTGCGCGGGGTCTTCACCCGCTCGTTAGACAAGGCGACGGCCGATGCCCTGACCCGCATGGTCTATGGCATCGTCTGCTTCGCGACGCTCTTCAGTTTCGTCGGCACGGTCCTCGGCGGAATCTGGGCCGATCAATCCTGGGGCCGATTCTGGGGCTGGGATCCCAAGGAAAACGGTGCCCTGCTCATCGTCATGTGGAACGCGGTGATCCTCCACTGCCGCTGGGGCGGTCTCGTGAAACAACGCGGCCTGATGGCGCTCGCCCTCTTCGGCAACACCGTGACCGCCTGGAGCTGGTTCGGCGTTAATATGCTCGGCGTCGGTCTCCATAGTTACGGTTTTATGGACTCCGCGATGTGGTGGCTCATCGCCTTCGTCGCCAGCCAGCTGGCCATCATTGGTGTTTCCGCTATCCCCATGGAAAAATGGCAGAGCTTCACCACTTCCCGCAAATAGAAGGGTCTAGGCACCGGTCACCGGCGTCCCCACCAAAGCAAACGTCAGGGGCCGACCCGCCGCGAAGTCCGCCACCGCTTGCATCGTCGTCGTCGCGATGGTCGTGAGCGCTTCACCGGTGAAAAACGCCTGATGCCCCGTCACGAGCACGTTGGGCAGCGTCAGCAACCGCGAGAATACATCGTCGGTGATGAGCCGGCTCGAGCGGTCTTCGTAGAACAGCTCCGCTTCGTCTTCATACACGTCGAGCCCGAGGTAGCCGATCTGTCCTGCGAGCAAGGCCTCGATCACAGCCGTCGTGTCCACGAGAGCGCCCCGGCTGGTATTGATGAGCATCACGCCGCGTTTCATCTGAGTAAGTGTCGTGGCGTTTATGAGATGTCGCGTCCCATACGTGAGCGGACAATGCAGCGAAACGACATCCGACTGACTGAGCATTTCATCGAGCGAGCAGTAGGTAACGGTTTTTTCTGCGGCTTGCGACAGAGGCACAGGGTCCACCGCGAGCACCCGGCATCCGAAGCCGCGAAGAATTTGCGCTACACAGCCGCCAATTTTTCCAACGCCAACCAGCCCCACGGTTTTCCCGTGCAGATCGAAGCCCAGCAGCCCCTCGATGGAGAAATTCCCTTCGCGCACACGATTGTAAGCGCGGTGGATATGCCGGTTCAACGCGAGCATCAGCGCCACCGTGTGCTCCGCCACGGCGTGTGGCGAATACTGCGGCACATGCACGACCGCGAGCCCGAGCTGCCGGGCCGCCGCGAGATCGACGTGATTGTAGCCTGCCGAACGCAGCGCGATCAGCCGGGTGCCATCGTTATACAGCGCTTTGAGGACCACCGCATCAAGCTGGTCGTTCACAAAAGCACAGACAGCGGGAAACCCGAAAGCCAAACTCGCGGTGACCGCAGTCAGCCGTGGTTCAAAATAGGCCACCGTGTGTTGGTGGTGCTTATTAGCCTCGTCGAAAAATCGCCGATCGTAGGGCTTGGCGCTGAAAACCGCGAGTTTCATGGTCCCTCATGATATCATGCATCAAGCTCGACGCTCGTCGCTCCTTGTCCGTTTCCGCGCACTGCTTGCCTGACCGATACGTGATCTACTGCGCAATATTTGGCCAGCCTCCGACAAAAAGCGCGGAGCGATCCGACCGCTGACAGCTTAAACTGTGGTCGATGAATACCTCCCCACAAAAGATCATCGTCACTACCGAGGGTTTCCCGATCCGTCCGGAACTCACCGCCCACGCCGAGGAAAAGGGCGCCAAATTGCTCCGGCATACCCATCCCCGCGTGAACGTCGTTCGCCTCCACATAAAGCGCGAGACGCCGCACGTCGGCCCGATCTCCTTCTCGGTGCGGGCCACCGCAGAGCACAACGGTCCCGCGGCTGTGGTGCATGCGGAGGCCCCGCAACCCGAGGCCGCCCTCCGCTCCGCGATCGATAAATTGGAACGTGCGCTCACCACCACTGCCGGCGCCCGAAAACACGAGCAACACCACCCCCACGCGGTTGATCTCTCGGCCAACCTGCCGAAAACCGGCACGAACTGAGCTCGCCCTCCGATTCCGTACCCGGGTCCGTTTCGCCTTGGGTCACGCAACCCCGCCCACCCTCTCATCATGATCCTGTCCGATGAACCGCTCACGGGCCGGGCCGCTACCCTCGACCTCGACCTGATCCGCAAGCATTCGATCCCCGGCCCGCGCTACACCTCTTACCCTCCGGCCACCCAGTTCACCGCCGAGCAAGCGGTCGGCGACTTCGCAGCGACGGTCACGGAGGATAACCGCGCGGGCGCGGGCCCGATCTCCCTCTACTTCCATCTGCCTTTTTGCGAGACCCGCTGCTGGTTTTGCGGCTGCACCACGGTCATCACGAAACGCCGCGACTCCGCCCGCGAATACCTCGATGACCTCGCCCGGGAAATGCGCCTCACCGCCGCGCTCATGGACACGGGCCGGCCCGTCACCCAGATCCACCTCGGCGGCGGCACGCCGACGTTTTTCCCGCCCGACGAACTCCGCCGCCTCGGCGCCTTCATCTCGGAGATATTTCCCAATCGCGACGCCGACTGTGAATTCAGCGTCGAAATTGATCCGCGGTGCCTGACCCTCGAACACGTCGTAGCCCTCCAGGAAATCGGCGCGAATCGCGCGTCCCTCGGCGTGCAGGACACGAACCCCCGCGTGCAAATCGCCGTGCACCGCCACCAGCCGCACTACCTGAACGAACGTGCTTTCACTTGGCTACGTGCCCATGGTTTTCGGTCAATTAACGTCGACCTGATCTTCGGTCTCCCGCTGCAAACGCGCGAGTCCTTCGCGAAAACGGTCGATGACGTCCTCGGCCTCGCCCCCGACCGGCTCTCGGTCTTCAGCTATGCCCACGTGCCCTGGATCAAACCGGCGCAGAAAATCTTTGATGACCGCGAGCAGCTGCCCGATGCGGACCAGAAACTGGGCATGTTCGGCGTGGCCCATGAGAAGCTCACCGGAGCCGGCTATATCGACATCGGGCTCGATCACTTCGCCAAACCCGGTGACGAACTCGCGATCGCCCAACGCGAGGGCACGCTTCACCGCAATTTCCAAGGCTACAGCACTCGCGGCGGTGCCTCGCTCTACGCCTTCGGCATGTCTTCCATCTCCTCGACGGACGATTCCTACCGACAAAATCTTAAGACCCTCCCCGAGTGGCGCGCGGCGCTGGACGCCGGCCGCCTGCCGATCGAACGCGGGCTCCGTTTGAGTGACGAAGACCTCCGCCGTCGCACCATCATCATGCGACTGATGTGTGATCGCCGTCTGGATTTCGATGCGCTCTCCCGGTCGCTGCGCGTCAACTTCCGTCAGTGCTACGCCACCGAAATCGCTTCGCTCGCCGACCTCGCAGCCGACGGCATTATCGTTCGCACCCCGGACGCTGTCACCATCACGCCGCTCGGCGTGCCCTTGCTGCGGGTGGTCGCGATGCGCTTCGATCCGAATATCACAGCCGGAATGACGCAGCATTCGCGGACTATCTAGCGACCGTGCGCTCGGCATCTGCACGTCAACCCAATGGCCAGTTACCCCACTCGATGAATCTCACGACAGACTACCTCGGACTGCCGCTCCGGAGCCCGTTTATTGTCGGCGCATCCCCGTTCTGCGACGACGTCTACGTAGCACAAAAACTACAGGATACGGGTGCGTCGGCTGTCGTGATGCGGTCACTGTTTCAAGAACAGCTAGCACCACCGGTTCCGCCACTCTCTCCCCCTCTTGCCGACCAGAGCCAAGGCGCTGGCGACTATCTGGAGTTTGCCAACTATCAGTTTGCGCCCGAAAAATACCTCCGGCAACTCGAACACCTCAAAAGGTCCCTGACTATTCCGGTCATCGCTTCACTGAACGGCCGGCACCGCGGCACTTGGCTCGAATTCGCCAAGCAACTCGAGTCAGCGGGGGCCGACGCGATCGAATTAAATTTCTACCACGTGGTCACGGATCCCGCCATCGCCGCCGATCAGGTCGAAACCGAGATGATCCAAACTGTGCGCGACCTCTCCCTGATGGTCGCGATTCCCATCGCCGTGAAACTATCGCCCTACCACGCGTCCGTCGCCCAGCTCGCCGTCGCGCTGGAATTGGCGGGCGCCGCCGGGGTGACGATCTTTAACCGCTTTTACCAGCCCGATGTGAACATCGATGATATCAAGGTTCAGAGCCATCTTCGGCTATCAGAACCTGACGAACTCCTGCTACGACTACGCTGGCTGGCGATTCTTTCACCTCTGTTGCGCGGCTCAATCGCGGCGACCGGCGGCATCCATACGTCGGCTGACACAATCAAAGCCCTCCTCACTGGGGCGCACGCGGTGCAGCTTGTTTCTGTTCTGCTCAAACACGGCCCGCAGGTGCTCAATCTACTGCGTCACGGGCTTGAACAATGGATGCAAGAACATGGATTCAGATGTCTGGATGATTTTCGCGGACGGTTAAACTTAGAACAGTGCCGCGATCCCGCTGCCTTCGAGCGCGCGAACTACATTCGGGTGCTACAGAGCTGGAAAGTCTAACCCGTGAGAGGACGCCGATCGCATCAGCCTGCTGGCAGTGTCCCGACTGCCAAGGCCAGCCGACGCCCGGACTCGATGCAGTTCGCGAGCGAAATCCCATCCCGCGCATTACCTCCGATGAACAACCCCGGCGCCGCCGCCTGCACGGCGTCGATCGCAGCTTTGAACCGTTGATAGCCCAAGGTATATTGCGGGATCGCCCGCGGCCAACGCTGCACATGCGTGAACACGGGTGCGGCGCGCACCTCCAGCAACTGCTCCAACTCGCGTCGCACCGTTCGCAATAGTTCCGGCTCGTCGAGTCCGGCTAACTCCGGGTTGCGCATGCCGCCGACAAAGGTGGTCACTCCAACGTGCCCCGCCGGCGCACGATCAGGGAACAACGTGCTGGAAAACAGTGCCCCGAGTATCTGCCGCCGCTCCACCTCCGGCACCAGCACGCCAAAACCATCCAACGGATGACCAACGTCCGCGCGTTTGAACCCGGTGAACACGGAGGCCACCGGAGGATGTTCAATATCTCCGAGGACCTTGAGCTGATCCCCGCCGCCAACGCCATCAAAGTTCAGCGCCACCAAGGGTCCGGCGGGCAACGCGCACACCACGGCGGCAAACCGCTCCTGACTTCGTTGACCACCCGACTCCCATGACACCACCCAGCCGTCCGCACGACGTCCGACTTGGTGAACGCGACAGCCCGTGCGAACCGATTCTCCGAGCGCACGCGCCAAGGCCAACGGCAATTCCTGCAGTCCATTCGGAAACGAAAAAATCCGCCCCTTCGGCCCGCCGCTCGTGTTGCGCCGAGCCATGGCGCCGCGAATGAGCGAACCATGCTCTTGCTCCAAGGCATGCAGCTTCGGGAAAGCATGCCGCACCGCCAGCCGCACCGGATCGCCCGCATACACGCCACCGACAAACGGATTGATCGCGTAATCGAGGAACTCACGCCCCAGCCGACGCACGACGAAATCCGCGACACTTTCCTCGGCCTCCGCCGCGGACCTACGACGCCACGGCTCACCGAGCAGGCCGAGTTTCGCTCGCCACGAAAAGAGCTGGGTCGTCAAGAACGCCAACGGCGTCCCGGGCATCGCGATCAACCGTCCGCCACGCACGATATAACGCTGCTTCGCCGCCGGAGCCGCATAAAGCCGGCGTTCCCCGAGCCCGATCTCATTGATGAACGTCGCGACGTCGGCCGAACCTTCCAAGAGGGAGTTCGGCCCAAGCTCGTGCAGCCAACCGTCGCCCCGGACCGCGCCAATCGCTCCGCCGACTCGCGAAGCCTGTTCAAAGATGATCGGCGCGTATCCCGCCCGCTGCAGGTGCCACGCAGCGGTCAACCCCGTGAGCCCACCACCCAAGACGGCAATCCGCTTGGCGAGGCGAGTGGGGTCGATGGGAATCATGGTGAGGAGTCATTGCCGAGTATAAACCGAACGCTGACAAGCCTACCGTGCCCGCTCCCGACCTACCCTCCAAAAACGCATCAAGCCGCAAACGGCAGCGAACTCCGTGTGCCCGTCCCACCAGTGGCGCTGTGGAGATGATCGCGATACACCGAGGGCGATTCCCCGACGATGCGGCGGAACACCCGGTTGAACTGCGACAGAGACTGAAAGCCTGCTTCGTAGGCCGCCTCACTCACGCGGGTGTGCGGATTGAGCAACAACCGTTTCGTCTTCTCCACCCGCGCCCGTGCGAGGTAATCGGTAAAGGTCAACCTCGTCGCGGCTTTGAATATCTTGCAGAAATAGAACGCGCTCATGTGCGCCGCCTGCGCGACCTGAGGCAGGGCCAACTGCTCACCGAGATGTTCCGCGATATAGGCCCGGGCGCGGACGACCGCCGGCGGTTCCGCTGCCGCCTCCTTCATCATCAGCTCATTAGTGATCATCGAAAGGTGTTGGGCGAAGCTGGTGAGAAGCCGCACCGTGGCCTCGTAGTGCGCCTTGGTCAAAACGCGCGTTTGGAAGAACGCCTCCCGCAAAACGGCCACGTCTGCCGTGGCATTCCATTTTTTCAGCTGCGTCATGGCACCGCGAAAGTGCTTTTCGGTTGGAACATGGAGCAACACCTGTCCGGTTTGCAGATAGCCGATGACGCGTTCCCCGAGTTGCACCGGCACCAGCGACTCACTGAGCCCGGCGAAACATTCCAACGTCACCGCCTCGTCCCGGACACGATCTTCGGCGCGTTGCTGCAAATCAAGACACGCCGCGCAGCTTTGGCTTTTCGCCGCCATCAGCAGGCAAAACGGGCTGAGATTTTTCGCCCCGTGCAGGGGCTCTTGGAATGAACCAGCCGTGCGCAAGACCAACGGCAGCCCCGTGGCGACTTGAAAAGCCTGTTGGTAGTCGCGAAAAATCTCCGAACTACGCAGACGTGAAACGACTTCATCGGCCCGGGGGGCGTGAGCGTTGGTGCTGGCGGGGGCAGCGATTGGATTCATGACGCGAGGATAGCAGCAATAGCCGGCCGGTGTAATTGGAGCCACGGCCACATCTCGCTAAGGGATTTACCTAGTCGCCGCCTCTGCCGTCACCGGTTCTTTCCTCCCTTGCGCACGAAAGACCGTCCCGCGAATCTCATGCCGTGCCCGATCGCCTCGATTCAAGGTCTAACATCCCCGCCCTTTCTGACCATGAGCAGCTTGCCGAGGCTCTGCGGACAACGATCAAGGAGTTGCGCGAGGTGCGTGCCGCCCTCGACGAACATTCGATCGTCGCCATCACCGATCCGGCGGGGCGAATCACCTATGTAAACGACAAGTTTTGCGCGATTTCCCGTTATTCCCGCGAAGAACTGCTGGGCCAGGATCATCGCATCATCAATTCAGGCACGCACTCCCAAGAGTTTTTCCGCGATCTCTGGGGAACGATCTGCCAAGGCCACGTCTGGCGCGGCGAGATCCGTAATCGGGCGAAAGACGGCACGCTCTACTGGGTCGACACCACGATTTGCCCATTTCTCGATGAAGCCGGCAAACCGCTCCAGTACGTCGCCATCCGCACGGACATCACCCGGCGCAAAGCTGACGAAGCTGAGCTCCATCGCGTCGCCGCCGAACTCGCCGAAAAGAACAAAGAACTCGAAGCCATCGTCTATACCGTCTCCCACGACCTGCGTTCACCACTCGTCAACGTGCAGGGTTTCGGCAAACAGCTCAACCGCGCCTGCGAATCCATCAACGTGGCCATGGCGTCGGCCAAAGATGGGCTGGTCCCGGTGGATCAACTCAAGCCCTCAGTTGAGGGCGCAATCCCCCAAGCGCTTCGCTTTATCAACGCCGGCGTCGCCAAAATGGAGACCTTGCTCTCCGGCCTCCTCCGCTATTCCCGATTGGGTCGCGTCGCCCTCAACATCCGCCCACTCAACGTCGATGGGTTGCTCACGGATATTCTGGCGGCGATGAAGTTTCAACTCGACGAAGCCAAGGCCGAGGTCCGGGTTGACGCGCTGCCGACCTGCCTCGCCGACAACACCAAGACGAGCCAGATCTTCGCCAACCTCCTCGACAACGCCCTGAAGTATCGCGAACCAAGCCGCCCCTTGCGCGTCACGATTCGCGGTTACGTTCAAGCCGGCCAAGCCATCTACGCGGTCGCGGACAATGGCATCGGCATTGCGCCCGAACATCAGGCAAAGGTTTTTGAAATTTTTCACCGACTTGACCCGGATGCCACCCCCGGTGAAGGCCTCGGTCTGACCATCGCGCAACGCGTGCTGGACCGCCAAAACGGCCGGATTTGGGTGGAGGCAACTCTCGGCGGCGGCGCGACCTTTTTTGTCGCCTTGCCCGCGATCGAAACTACGCCCTCCCTTTCATGAAACAAGGTCCCTCCATTTTGATCGTCGAAGATGACGAAGGCCATGCCATCTTGATTCGCCAGAATCTCGTCAGTGCCGGCCTGGAAAACCGCATCGAGCATTTTCGCGATGGTCAGGCCATCCTCGATTTCTTTTTCACCCGCCGCGACCGTGCCAACGAGACCTACCTCGTGCTCCTCGATATCCGCATGCCCAAGGTGGACGGGATCGAAGTGCTGCGTCGGCTCAAGGCAGATCCGAAATTTCGCAAGCTTCCCATCATCATGCTGACCACCACCGAGGACAGCCGGGAGGTCGAGCGCTGCCACCAACTCGGCTGCAGCGTCTACATCCAAAAACCCGTCGATTACGACCGCTTCGCCGAAGTCATTCGGCGCATCGGACTCTTCGTGCCGTTGCTCCTCGTACCGCCGCTCGGCGTACCCTGAAGATCGCTCCGTGGCGACCCCGGCCCATTCCCCGCAGCTGCTCGTAGTCGATGACGACGAAGGGCTGCTCATTCTCATGGCGGAGGCGCTGAAGGCGGACAGCTGCACCGTCTCTACGGCCCGCACCGCCAAGGCTGCCAGGGCATGGTTGGACACCCACACGCCGGAGCTCATGATTCTCGATTTGAATCTGCCCGACAGCAAAGGCCCAGCCTTGGTCGCGGCCCTCCAGCCGACCAATCGTCACGTGCCCTTTATCGTCGTCACCGGCCAGGGCGACGAACGCGTCGCTGTTGAAATCATGAAACAGGGCGCGCTCGACTACGTGATGAAGGACACTGCGCTGCTCGACCTCCTGCCCACCATCGTGCGGCGCGCACTTGGGACCATTGCACGGGAAAAAGCACTCGTCGCCGCCCAAACGGAACACCAACGGCTCGAACGTGAGATCCTCGCCGTCGGCGAACGTGAGCGCCACGCGATCGGCGCGGACTTGCATGACAATCTCGGCCAGCAGCTGACCGCGCTCGAACTCATGTGCACCGCGTTAAAGAAGGATGCCGCACCCCATCCAAAAATCGCCAAGGACCTCACTTCACTCGGCCGAATGTTGCGCGAAGCCATCACGCAAACCCGCGCACTCGCCCGCGGTCTCGTTCCCGTGGGCAGCGATCCCGACGCCCTGCAGTTCGGTCTGGCTGAATTCGCTGCACGGATCGACTCATTGGGCCGGGTTCGCTGCGCGTTTGTCTGTCCGGAGCCAGTTTTGGTTTCTGATGCTTTCGTCGCCGGGCACCTCTACCGGATCGCGCAAGAAGGGGTGAACAACGCGCTCAAGCATGCCCGGGCGCGACACATCACCATCAGCCTGCACCACCCCGACCACACCCTTGTCCTCGCCATCACCGACGACGGCGCCGGCTTGCCCAGGCCCCGCGCGACCCACCGCGGCGTCGGCTTGGGCGTCATGCAACATCGCTCCCGTGCCATCGGCGCGCAGCTGGAAATCACTTCCAAGCGCGACCGCGGAGTTACCATCGAGTGCCGTCTGGCCGATCCGTCATGAAATCGCCTGTCGCGAAAAAGAAGTCCCCGGCGTCGGCGCAACCGACCGCACCCGCCCGGCGCCGCGTGCTGCTGATTGACGACCACCCGTTCATGCGCGCCGGCCTCGCACAATTGATCAACGCCCAACCCGACCTGGTGGTTTGCGGCGAAGCGGGCAACCCCGCCGCGGCCTTCCAGAGTCTCGCCAAGATCAAGCCGGAGTTGGTCCTTTCGGACCTCACGATGCCGGGCCGGAGCGGCTTGGAATTCATCAAGGACCTCAAAGCAGCGCTACCCGACTTGATTGTACTGGTCGTCTCAATGCACGATGAAGTCGTATTTGCTGAACGAGCCCTCCGCGCCGGCGCGCGTGGCTACATCATGAAAGAAGCCGGCGGCGAAAATCTCCTCGCCGCCATCCGGCAAGTGTTAAGCGGCGAGGTTTACGTCAGCCCCCGCATGTCGTCGCAGATTCTCAACAACCTTTCCACGCGCCGGCCCCGTGGATCGACATCGCCGATTGAGCAACTGACGGACCGGGAGTTCGAAGTTTTCCAACTGATCGGTCAGGGTAAGAGCACCCGTGATCTCGCCGAGCAACTCCACCTGAGTTCGAAAACCGTCGATGTTCATCGCAGCCACATCAAGGAGAAGCTGGGGCTAAAGGACGCTACCGCGCTCATTCGCCACGCCGTGCGCTGGGTGGAAACCCAGACCGTAGAGCCCTGATTTTTGCCTCAAGGCAATCGGTGCGCAAAGATTACCAAACAGCGCGGAGCGCCGTAGCGCCGCTCCAGCCATACTGGCGTGATGCAAGAAGGAATGGTGAACGCCCTGCGAACCCAACGCCCCGCGATCCGGGCGAGTTGGGATGCGTTGCTGCGCGCCGAGCCCATCAACTCCCCACTCGGCAACCCCGATGCCCTCGTGCATTTGATCGACTGGACCCTCGACGAGATTTTTGCCGCGTTTACCAATCCGCTGTCCCGCCATCGTCCCGCCGTCCTCCGCCACAGCGTCGCCACCCGCCATGCTTGCCCGTGCGGCCGCAATCCGCTGTTGGCCTACTTTGCGGCGGGTGAACAGGCTTTGCAGGAAGCCTTGGTCCTCGCCCAAGTCGCGGCGTCACCCCTTGATCCGCTCGAACGTGACGCCTCGTTCAACGAACTCAACTTGACCCTGCATCACATTGCTCAGCGCGAGATCGAAGCCTTCTGCGGTGTTTGCCAACTTCGTCCACCGCTAACGTCCGCCACCGTGCAGCTGCATGCGGTAGGCAGTGGGAGCTTCGCCAGCAATCCGCCGGAAGACCCGGTTAAACTGGGATAGCGACTGGAAGCCCGCTTCGTAGGCGGCCTCACTGACCCGCTTGTGCGGGTTCAGCAGTAAATTCTTCACCTTCTCCACCCGCACCCGTGCAAGGTAATCGGTGAATGTCATTCCCGTGGCTTTCTTAAAGGTTTTGCAGAAATAAAACGCACTCATGTTTACCGCATGGGATACCTCGTTGAGCGACAATTCTTCAGCATAGCGATCCGCGATATACACCCGTGCCCGCGCCACCGCCGGAACCTCCTCCGCCGCCTTCTCCACCATCAGTTGATTGCTGAGCGTCGAAAGGTGCTGCGCGAAAATCGTCAGCAAACGTAGAATCGAATCGTATTGTTTCCGCGTGACCACCCGTGTCTGAAAATATGCCTCCTCCAATCGCTTCAGATCAACCTCGGTTCCAAATTTGAGCAACTCCCGCGTCGTCCGCGCAAAGTCAGCCTTGGTCGGCGCATGCAACAGGATCTGTCCGGTCTGCAAAAACGCAATGAGGTCATCCCCGACTCTCACCGGTACTGCCGAGTCACAAAGGCCGGCAAAGCACTTTAGCGTCTTTGGCTCCAGCTGGGCCTCTACCTCTACTTTTTTCTGCAACTGCAGACACGCCGCACAGGAGTGATTTGACGTCGCCATCAATGCACAGAACGGACTTTCCTTTGGATCGCCGTGATGCGGCAAATCGAACGCTTCCACCTGGCGTAGATTGATCGGCAGGCCCGTGGTCTCCCGAAACGCCTGCTGATAGTCGCGAAACACCTGCGAGCGTTTCAGCTGCGCAACGACCGCGCGACTCTGACGAGCTTGGGTGCTTTCGTTCGACATGGTCAGGCAGAAGGTTTCGCCGAGAAGCTCCGGGCCTGCACGACCTCACGGCGCAATTCAGCCCGGAAATCAGGATGGGCAATCGACATCAAGTCCTCCGCTCGCTCGCGCAATGATCGCCCGTGGAGGTTGACCGCACCATATTCCGTCACGATCCAATGCACGTGACCACGAGTCGTCACCACGCCGGCACCCGCATTGAGCTGCACGACGAGTCGCGAAATTTTCCCGCCGGCAGCCGTGGAGGGCAGAGCGATGATCGGCTTCCCACCCTTTGATAGGGCCGCACCGCGGATAAAGTCCATCTGACCTCCAATTCCAGAGAAAATTCGGTGACCGATCGAGTCTGCACAAACCTGACCCGATAGGTCGATTTGGATCGCAGAATTAATGGCCACTACTTTGGGATTCTTCCGAATCACCGACGTATCGTTGGTCCAATCGCAGGGGTAAAAAGCAACGAGCGGATTGTCGTGCACAAAATCAAACAGCCGGCGCGTGCCGTTGACGAAGCTGGTGATGATACGCCCAGCTCCGACGACCTTGTGCCGGTTCGTCACCGCACCCGACTCGACGAGATCAACGATCCGATCGGAAAACATTTCCGTGTGAATGCCGAGATCTCGCTTCTTGTGCAGGCGCGTCAGTACCGCGTCGGGAATACCTCCGATCCCCATCTGCAGAGTCGAGCCATCCTCGACGAGGTCTGCGACCAATTCACCGATCCTCGCTTCCACCGGCGTTTCAGGCTCGAGGTGATGTTCGACCAAGGGTCGGTCCGTTGCGACAAAAGCGTGAATGCGATCAAACGGCACCACGTTATTGCCGTGCGTGCGCGGCATCTGCTCATTGATCTCTGCAATCACGATTCGCGCGGTTTCGGCCGCCGCCTTGGCTGCGTCGCACGACGTCCCGAGCGAGCACAAGCCGTGGTCATCAGGTGGCGACAATTGCAAGAACGCGACGTCTAGCTTAACCAAGCCGCTGAGGAAAAGCCCAGGAATGTCGGACAGGAAAATTGGCACGTAGTCGGCTCGATCCTCCGCGATCGCCGGCCGTAACGGAGCCCCCGTAAAGAGGGAAACCGACCGAAACTCTTTCTCTCGTCCCGGAGAGGCAAAGGGCGCTGGTCCCGCCGTGTGCAAATGATAGAGACGCACCTCCTCCAGATCACGGCGGATGCACAGTGCCTCGATCAAGGGTGCTGGCGTCGCGCACGCACCGTGAATAAAAAGGCGGTTTCCGCTACCCACCACCGAAACAGCGTCGGCAGCAGATACAGCACGGGACTTCCAATTGGTCGGCATGAGAGTTTCGGGTTGAAACCTACGCTGTTCCTCCGGGCGCCTTGAGCAAAGCGCCGAATGACTGCGCACTTTGCCAATCATAGCGCATTTCTTGTTACTTCCCTCGGAAGACGAAATGTTGACCTCAGCTGGACCAAGCATCTTTTGGCCTGCCAACTACCGAGAAGACCAACCAAACGAGTTTCCGCGATCAGGCTAAGGAGACGCTGATTTAATCAAGGCCGGGCCGGAGGCAAATCAGAGGAGAGGCCGTGGGATGCTAATTGGAGGTCACTACGCCGGCATACTCCGACGCCACCACGCTGCTCAAGTTCCGCCGCCTGCTGGAGACCCACCACCTGTGTAAAGCCCTCTGCACCGCGATCAACGCGGATCTCGCCGCGCGCGGCCTGCTCCTGCGCGAAGGCACACTGGTGGACACCACGCTCATCGCCACACCCACCTCGACCAAGTACGAAAAACGCATACGCGATCCTCTAAAGCTCCAGACCAAAACGGGCACCCAGGGGTATTCTGGGCTGAAAGCGCAACTCAGCACGGACCGGGACAGCAAGCGGGTGCCTACCGTAGTCGTCACTGCGGCGAACGTGGCTGACCTGTCCGTAACGGCGGAACTGACACACGGCGCAGAAAAGCAGTTGCATGGCGACGCCGGCTACACCGGCGTGAAAAAACGGCCGCAGATCGTGGCGCTGGTGCGTCCGATCGACTGGCAGACCGCCTGTAAACGCGCCCGGATCAAGGCACTGGCCGAAGGTGCGCAAAAAGCGGCGATCAAAGCTGTGGGGCACGCCAAGACCGCAGTGCGCGCGTTCGTCGAACTTCCCTTTCACCTCGGGAAGAATCTCTTTCGGCATCGAAAGACGCGGTGTCGCGGCCTGGCCAAAAATGCGCACCAACTCTACGCGCTCTTCGGTCTGACCAATGTGGCGATCACCACCCGCCGGTCTGCGGCGTAAGCCCGCTGGGCGAGCCCCCGCCCCGCCCTCGTGGCGGAAAATCGCCGCTGCTGCGCTCTGTCCCTCTGGGCCCTCACCTCCCGGCGCCCACGCCTCCTACCTCCTGCACCGGCGGCAATCTCGCTTTGATCAGCGCTTTCTTAGTGGGCCCAATTCACTACGATGATCGCCTGGCAAACCAGTTTTTTCGCCGCGCAATCACTGCCGACTACGCCGCGGCAAGAGATTCGTCGGACTCTCCGGAACGCAGTCCAGGGGTGGCGGCTTGGGCAAGGGATGCGATAGACGCACCGCCACCCGCTCCATCCTAATCGACGAATCACTCTGGTCAGAAGAGTTGCCCGTCTCGGACGTCGAGGTGGAACTGCAGCGCGGAAGCGCAATGAGGAGAATCGCGCCCGAAACCAGAACCACAATACTGCCGAGGTAGATGAAAAGCATTCCTGCAAGATAGCTGTTTCGCCCCTTTCCGTCATGGGCACTGACCGCGCATTTTCATGCGTAATGCTACGCAGCTATTACCTAAAAATTTTGGTGCAGCTCAGGAAACACTGATTTAATCGAGGCCGGGCCGGAGGCAAATCAGAGGACAGGCCCGTGGGATGCGAACTGAAGGTCAAAACGAATCAGACGACCTTCGCCCACGCCGCGTTTACCGCGCAGCGGAAGAGCACGCGGCGTGAGCGGTTGCTCGCACGGATGGAGCAGGTGATCCCATGGGCGCAGTTGTTGGCGGTCATCGCGCCGCACTACCCCCAGGGCAAACGTGGTCGCCCACCCATCGGACGGGAGCGGATGCTGCGGGTCCATTTCCTCCGGCAATGGTAGACACGGGCGGACGAGGCGCTGAGGAAGGCGCTCTACGACCGTGGCCACACTTCGCCCACAGCGAGCTCGAAGCGGAGGGGTTGCCCGACGACACCACGCCGCAAGGAGTCGCCGGAAATCCACGCGTTATCTGGGTCGAATTCAAGCAAAGCAAATGACACCAACAGATCCATCTGGAGTCTGCCTCCCATGACCCAACCCAGCGGCATTGCGTGCCGCGCAGCACCCGCCATTTCCTCGCTGCACCCTCAGCGCGAAATCCCTCACGTGGCAGACGCCGCCGCACACGCGTCAAGTTCAAGCTCGAACAGCAGGTCATCCCGACACACGACACTATGCGTGTGCACCACGGGCATGGCTTCTAGATTTCGCTCAGCACGCCACGCCCTGAAAGCGGAGAAATACGATGACTCGCGGTAGTAAGCAGTCGCCCGCGTGACATCGCGGTAGTCCATTCCTCTTGCCTGCAAAATCCCGGCGATCACTTCCATGGTCAGATCGACCTGTTTCCTCGCATCGCCCACCCACGCCGTTTTTCCGCCGGGATGAATGCTCGCGGTGCCCGAAATCAACAGACGCCGCCAGCCCCCGGAATTGATCTCCATCGCCCGGCTGAATGAGCTACCATAGGCCGGTGCCGGACATTGCAACGGGGACCCGATTTCCCGGGCGCGCACGCCCTCCCCGATCGGACGGACCGCCCACGCCGCGACCGTCAGCGCCGCACCAGCCGCATTGCGCGCCCCAATCCCGGTGCTCGCCGGTAGCGAGCCGGTGCGAAACTTAATATTCGAATAGTGTACCGAACGTACCCGGTTAAATTCTCCGTACCACGCCAGAATATCGTCGTTGTAGAACCACGTACGCACGATGTCGGAGAAGGCAAAGCCCGCCTGATCCAACGCCCACTCGAGATTCCCAAAGGTCTGTTGAACTTGTGCACCCACGCCGAGCGTCAGTGCGGTCGGGCCGACCCCGCCGAGCAAACAGTGGCGCGCCCCCGCATCCTCATAGACCGAACCTACAATCAGGTCTCCGATTCGAACCCGTGTAACCGTTCGGCCGCTGATCGCAAACGCTTGCACCCCGGCCAGCGGCATTCCGTCACAGCTCTCGCCTTCGACCCACGTCACCGGCCATTGCGTCGCGCCCAGCGCCCGCTGCATCGCCGCATTGATCTCCGTCCGCGCCGCGAGCGAACCGTAGATCATGACGCTGAGCAGCTGCGCCTCTTGCGCAGCGAGACTTTCAGCCAACCGGCAAAATACGTCGGCCACGGCTTCGCCCCCGCCCATCGTTTCGGTGAGCACAAACTCGACCGATTTTTTCTTCACCGGCGAAGCCATCAACATCAGCGGTGGCGTGGTCAGAGCATTGGACTCGGTAGTCGTTACACCGGGGTCGGGTATT
>Ga0209829_10000264_pt1 | contig 48850 bp, 53 predicted proteins | sample C_140205_EF_Meta_FD_187311 | JGI IMG/M metagenome (GOLD analysis project Ga0209829, IMG submission 187311) | Freshwater microbial communities from Lake Croche, Canada to study carbon cycling - C_140205_EF_MetaG (SPAdes) (version 2) | ecosystem: Environmental > Aquatic > Freshwater > Lake...
CGCCGGGACATCCTCAAACCGCCCGCCCCGCCCATGCCGCCGGGTATGCCGCCGGGTGCAGAGGGTATGCCCCCCGGAATGCCGCCCATGCCCCCTACGGACGCAATGGCAGCGGCTGCCGAGCAGGTTCCGTCCTCCAGCGCAGCCCTGACCCCCACCATGCAGTCCATTGCCGACGCGCAGGCAGGCAGTGCCGCCATGAACTCCCCCGTAATCGCCCCGCCAGGCCCGCCCGTAGGAGGCCCAGTATAATGGCCCGCACTCTCGACCTATATTGCAAGGCTTGCGACGAAACCGAAGACGATTTGCTCCTTGGCATGAACGATGCGCTACCTGTCTGCGTGGTTTGTCAAGGCGAGCGCACGATTTCGTGGGCCGGCGGCAAAGCGCCAGGGCTGAAGGTGTTTCGCCCCGTGTTCGATGAGGCTTCGGGCTGGATTAGCAACGAGGACGATTGGAACGTCCATCGTGCGCGGGTTGCCGAGAAGCAAGGCTGCAAAATCGAAGACATCGTGGCGCATCGCCAGAGCAAGACCGAAATGGTCACGCATGGCGAGGAGATCAAGCACCGTGCTGCCGTTCGCCGCAAGAAGCTGGGCATCACCGCAGACGTTCACAAAGAAATCAAGGAGACTATCAAGTCTCACGGCATCAACCCTCTAAATGGCAAGAAAGCCAAACGGAAAGCAGTATAATGGCAATGGACATGAAGAACATGGGCGGCATGGGCAAGGAAGAACCGGGACCGATGGGCGGCAAGCCCTCGGTCACCATCACCGCAAAGATGGGTGCGGCCTCTCCCAGTCAGGCAGACCCCGGCGAGCGTTTGCTGGATGCCGCCGAGGCAGACGGCGCATTGAAGCCGTTGGAAGAAGCGCTGAAGGGCGAAGGCGCAGACATTTCGGCGCGCGACTGCATGATGTATGCGCAGTACGATGACCGCACCAAGGGCAAGAGCCCCGACGTGCTTGCGAAGATGCTTTCGGAAGACCCGTCCCTCATCGGCGACATCATCTCCGAGATGGAGAAGCGCACCGACTCGGAACTGTCGGAGTACCAGAACCCCGACGAGATGATGCGCTCGCGGATGAAGGAAGCCAAGACCGCTGAGATGCCAGAAGACTACTAAGTTTCACGCACGCAAAAAGGAACAGCCCCCATGACTTTTGATTCTACTGATGACCCGGAACTCGCCGCCCCCTCTGCCTTAGCGGAGGACGATGGTTCTGTTCCTTCCAGCGATTCGCCGCCCACAGCCGGGGGGGCGGTTTCGGATTGGAACGGAGAGCGCGAGTCGCTGGCAAAAGAGACGTGGTGGGCTGAGCTACCAGAGCAGGTACGGTCTACGGTAGAGCGCGGCATCCAGACGAAGTACACGAACTTCCACCGAGGCGCAGACCGCGCGCGGATGGAAGCGACGACAGCGCTGGCAGCAGAGCGGGACCGAGCGTCGGCGTTGGAAGCTGCGCTGGAGAACGCAAAGAAAGACCAAGACTTCTTTGCCAAGCTGCTGGAAGAAGACGACGCGGTGCGGCCTCTCAGCGAAAAGCTCACCAGCTTGGAGCGAGCGTTGGGCGAACGCGAAAGCGCCTTGACCGAAGCGCAAAGCCGGCTTGCCGAGTTTGAAGCGCGCACGCGCGATATCGAGATTGAACGGGTGCAGGATAAGCACCGTTCAAAGTACCAAGACATCTACGACGACTTCGTAGAAGACCCGAACTGGCAGCCGGGCAGCCCGACGCCTCCGAACACTGCGGGTGGCTACACAGACTTCGTGCGGTTGGTGCAGGCTGGATGGAGCGAGGAGCGCGCAGCGTCCGTCGTTCGCGCAGACATGGCAATGCGGCGTCCTGCGGCCCCGCAACCCACGCGCGTGCCCGTCGAGCCCCCGAAGAGCGTAGCACTGGCGTCGGACGGAGCAGGCCCAAGCGTGGGCAAAGCAACGCGGGAACTGAACGAGTCGTTCGAAGACGTGATGCGCCGAAAGCGCGCCGAGCTTGAAGCCTCCGGCGAATAAAGTTTGCGTCAAGTCTTGACACGCCATGCACCTCTGCGGTAAGCAAAGCGAGGAAGCTCCCATACGCACCAGCATAGGCCGCGAGGCTCGCTGCGGGTTGATGGAAAGGCGGACGAAGGCGTACCCTCTTTTCTCCCTGGATGGATCACATGGCAATCTCTACCGAACTTCTTAACTCTACCTTTGAGGACTTTCGCGGCCCGCTCGTAATGGGCTGGCAGCAGAACGTCCCCCTCCGTGCAATGCTCATGAAGAAGGGCAAAGTCTCTTCCGAAGGCGGCAAGTACGTTGAGCGTCCTCTGATGACCGGCGCTCCCGCGCGCGGCGTTGGTATCTTCAACGGCGACGAAGTCCTCGACCGGACCCGCTACAAGAAGCTGAAGCGTTTGCGCGTGGACTTCCACCGTATCGTTGTCAGCATCAACATCCCCAACAAGGAGTTGAAGCAGAACACCGGCAAGGCCGCAGCGCTCAGCCTCATCAACGAGTACCCCAAGGTCGTCATCGAAGGTATCGGCGTTGACCGTGAGAAGTACCTCCTCACCGGCAAGTCCACTGCGTTCGTCATGGATGCCGCCGAGCTTTACGGCTACGCGACTCTGAACGGCCAGTTCACTGCCGGCGTCGGCACGGGCGTTGAAAACGGCTTCCTCGATTTCGCGGCCCCGTCTTCGCAGACCGACACGGTTGAGAACATCACCAAGTCCACCGCCGACTACCACTACAACCAGTACGGTGACATCGGCACTTGGGCTACCGATGGTATCAACGTGTTCCGCAAGGTGTACCGCACTTGCGCGCAGTTCAGCGGCAAGCCGAACGGTGGGCCGGACATCGTCATCCTCGATGACGACACCTACGGCAACTACCAGAGCAGCAAAGCCGATGTCGTGCGCACCATGAAGGTGTCGGACAACATCGACAAGTCCAACCTCATCACCGATGTGTTTGGTCTTGCCGGCGTGTACCCCTCGCAGTTGATCGACCTCGCCAATGACTTCACTGGCGTGGCCCTCGACGGCGTTGGCTACTTCCTCAACACCGACCACATTGAGATCATCCAGCTGGAGAAGCCGAACGTGACTCCGTTCCGCGATGCCTCCAACGACCAGGACGGTGTGACTGCCAAGTACGCCGAGCATGAGGCCATGATCTTCACGAAGTTCCCGGCCCACGGCTGCATCTCGGGTGGCGCGACCTGATAGGTCGCTGCGTCCTCCACATTAATCAACCACTTCCGAGGTTTTCATGTACTCTCAAATGCTTTCCGGTCCCGTCACTGAGACGCAGACCACGCAGTCCTACAAGCCCGGCGAGCTTGTCATCACCAATGACAAGACCTACGGCACCCGCGTCTGGCGCTACATCAAGAACACCGACAGCATCTCGATGCCTATCGGTACGCTGGTGGAGCGCAAGGCCGCAACTTCGGACAACATGTCCGGCATCGTGTGCGTGACTGCGGCCAAGCGTCGTGGTTTCCTGCTGGGTGTCACGCAGAGCATCATTGCTGCCGGTTCTTTCGGCTTCGTGCTGAAGGAAGGACAGGGCACTGTGCTTGCGCCTGCCGCCGCCACCATCACCGCAGGCGACATCGTTTGCTCGCAGGGCACGTCGGGCACTGCCCGCACGGCTGTTGCAGCGACTCTTGGTGATGTGATTGGCGTTGTTGCGGACTGTTTGGTCACGTCTTCGGCCAACGGCGCGCTCACTGCGTGCAACTTCTACTTCCCGTAGTAGAAAGCTACGCGAGTAGCGCAAGTGCCCCCGAAGTGCTACGCTTCGGGGGCACCTTGTTTTTGGAGGGCTGATGGTACGCAAAGCCTGGAGAGAGAAAGTTCTCGCTCGTCGCGCCTGGCGCGCGGACGTGGATGCCACGGCTCTTGCGGAGATTAACGGCGCGCTGAACGATGCAGTGCGCAAGCTCGCGGGGGACTGCCCGGCGGCGTTTGTGCCCGATGTCGAGCACGTTGTCGTCATTCCCGACTACACGCAAACTACGATGGGCCGAACGCTGCAAGCGACGACAGACCCGTATCTGCTTGCGTTTAGCATTCCTACCTCTGGTACGTTTCAGACCCCGAACACGTCGGGCATCTGGGATGGCATCATGCATCTGGAGGTGCAGACCTCCGATGGCGTGTGGCATCGCCGCCAATGCCGCGAGTTTTTTACGATAGCCCCGAGTGGCCCCACGGTCTATGTCGTCAGCATTGACCGGCCTTGGGCAAACAGCACCGATACGGGGATGCCGTTCCGGCTGCACCAACCGGAGTTCTTCTTCCGCGACGACGTGACCGAAGTGCTCGACGGCACGGTGTGGGACTCGTCGGGTTCGCGGTTCATGGAGGTTGCCGAGCGCGGCGTGGTGGAGCGCGAGGAGCAGGACTTCCAAGGACGCAACAAGGGTCGCCCAGAAAAGATGACGCGGGGTAGGCACTACCAGCTGCAAGGCCCGGCTACGCCACCTACATGGATTCAACCTGACCAAACGGTGTGGTTGGGCAAAGAGCCCCTCGGCACGTTTCGCTTCTGCTACACCTATGTGTGGGGGCGCAAAGACGGAGAGTTCAAGGACGAGTTTGGGCAGTACGACCCGATGTGGGAGTCCAGCCCATCACCGGTCAGCACGGCAGTTGTGGTAACGTCGGCACCCGCTACGATCATTCGCATCGCGGGCATGACGAACATCGACTACATGATCAACTTCGACCCACCGGTCACCGCAGGCGTGTACCGCTACGGGCACTCCGGTTTGCGCAAGCGCATCTACGTCTCGCGCGATGCGACGAACACGGCAGGCGCATTTGAGGACAACGTCGAGGCGCGGGGCACATTCGTCTTGCTCGCCGAGGTCAACGGCAACGACGCCACCTACGATTGGGACGGCAGCGTGCTGCCCAACCCGTTCCGCCGGCTGCCCGAAGTCACCGGGTACTTTGCGTACACGCTGGTGCCGCACCAAGACAAAGACTACACCATTGACTTCCGGGTACGCCGCCGGCCTGCGGAGTTGACCAACGACTACGACGCCCCGAAGGTCCAGCCCGACTCCGAAGAGGCGCTTAACCTTCTCGGCATGTACTACGTCGCGCAACTGGACAAGCAACCAGAAGCGGCAGCGGAGTATCTGGAGCAGTACACCGGGAACCCGAACCGACGCATCGAGGGGGAGCTACCAAAGCTCCTCCGCAAGTGGGGCAACACCGCGAAAGTCCTGCCCGCAGGACGCTGGGGTGTTCGCAACTATCAGTCCGACATTCCTTGGGAATCCTCCCGAGGAAACTACTTCCGCTCTCGCTAAGGAACATCACCCATGGCCGATACCCTCGCTCTGTACTTTGACCCCATCATCGAAGCCGCTAAGATCAACCCCGCCGTTCACAAGAAGTACGACATGCCCTTCCATGGGCAGACCTTCGTGCAGCTTCACCAAGGTGGAACGCACGTCGTTATCGGCACTTGCGTGGGCATCGACATCCACATCGACCGCGAGGGTACGATTGTCAGCTGGAAGGCAAACATCGACAGCGGTTTCCGGCAGCCCCATGGCATCAACAGCGGTACGACCTGGCGCGATGCCAGCGAGTGGCACCCTGCGCCTGAGAAGTCCGCAGTCGCCGTCGAGCCGGTAGCAACCCCCATTCCGCGCTTTGCAAAGCCGAAGGTGTAGCCCACCGTGCAGCACAGGACGTTCAAGTTTCCACTACCCACCATCGAGTCCGGCAAAACCTACGCGCCGAACTCCTTGGCATTGGAAATCACGAACCTCCAGAAGACCCCGGAAGGCACGTTGCGCGCCGTCCGAGGGCCAGCCCCCTACATCCCCCGGTACGACGGCGTAAACTGGCCCTCGCAGTACGCGACCATGCACGGGATTTACCATGCGTCGTTGGACTCTGGGATGCGGGACGTGCTGCTGGTACGCACAGGCGACAAGCTCTGTGAGCAGCGCGGGTGGGTGAGGGCGTTGGGCACGCTGAAGACGGGCCTCTCCGACGACCCCTCGCCCCGGTTTCCCGACCAGTTCTGCGAAGTGGGTGGGCGCATCGTGTGGACTAACGGCATTGACTCGGCGCAGGTGTACGACGGGTACATGCTGATGCCGTTGGGGTACTCTAAAATCCCCAGCGCAGTGGGCGGATTGGGACCGGCACCCGTCAATACGGCAACGGACTCGGACAATAGCGAAGCCAATCCGACCGTGTACCGAAACTCTAGCGGGTACTCGCACCCAGGTCGCATTGGCACGCCCGGAGACTTGCTGTCAGGGCAACTGGGGTCTTTGCGAAACGGTGCATGGAACTGCTTTGTTCAGTTTGAAGACGCTTTTGGAAACTTGTCCGCGCTGTCGACGCCGAGTGCGGCGCTCACAATACGCGTCGAAGATGCCACCGACCTGTTTAACAAAGATTTCATTGCATGGAACAGCAAAATCTCGTTGGGGGCGTTTGCGGTGCAGGTAGACGACCTCACCAAGCAGTTCATGTGGACCAACATCCCGTCCGGTCCTACCGGTACGGTGGCGCGCATCCTTTACCGGACAGCGGACACGAACTACAACGACAACACACCGCGTTTTCTTGTCCGCATCCCCGACAACAGCACCACGGTGTACTCGGACAACCATTCGGACGCCGAGCTTGGCGGCCCCGCGCCGGACGTGGTTGCGGTTCCGACGTTCCGCGTCTGCTGCCCCTACGCGGGCGGGCTGGCTATCGCCAACACGCCAGCCAATCCCGGCCTTGTGCGCTTGTCCGAGCCCGCTTTCCCCGGCACGTTCACGCGCGACCGGTGGATTTACCCCGACCCCAACGGCGCAGAAATCACCGGGTTGGTGAACTTCCAAGGTAAACTGCTGGCGTTTACGCGTGCTACGGTCTTTGAGATCAAGGACGACGGCGCAAACCCTTTGCGCGCACACCCTTTGACATCGAACATCGGATGCGTTGCACCGTCGAGCATCCGTGCCACGTCGTTTGGGATGCTTATCTGGTTGGGGCGCGACAACTTCTACGGAATGCTGGGGTCGAAGATCGAGTCCATTTCCGAACCCATCAAGCCCACAATGGACAGCTTGAACCACACACGGCTGCCTCTGGCGTGCGCCGAGTGGTGCCCCGACACCGACGAGTACCTGTGCGCAGTGCCCCCCGGAGGCTCCACAGGGAACGATTTGATGCTGGTCTACGATGGGGAAGGCTGGAGGCGCAGAGTCTACGGAGCACGCTGGAACGGGCTCACGTTGACCAAGGACGACCGGCAGATGATCATTGGCTGCGGGCAGGCCGCACAGGTCAACAACCTCTTCGTGGTGGACCGCGAGGTACACAGCTTCTCGACGCCCAGCAAGACGTACCAGTTCAAGTCGCAGTGGCTACGCATGGACGCCACAGGCCGCGACCGCTTCAACATCACCGCTGTCTACGTCGGGTTCATCGAGTCCTGCACCACGCAGATTTCGTGGAAGGTGTACAAGAACGGCAGGCGTGATGCGGCGTCTATTGTCAGCACGTCGGACAACGCACTCACGTTGGTGGCAGCAGATGCTGTGGGCCTGTCGCTGGACGCATTGGTGGTAGGCACAGGCACCGTGCGCACGCCTCGGCTGTTCTGGCGGCGCTTCGACATCAAAGTAACGGGCGTCGACAGCTTTGCATTCGACCTCACCGCACTGGAAGCAAGCGGCGTGTTTCCGCAAATGGCAGCGTTCTCGTTTGAAGGTTCTTTGGTGGACGGCAGCGGTGCCTCCGTGGCGAGAGGTTAGACAAGCACATGCCGCACATCTTCCCCAAGAAGTCCTTTCGGAACAAGGAAATCGCCATCAAGGGCGATTTTGACGACACGCTGATGGCGCTTGCCGAGAAAGCAGCAAGCGGGCTGAACGAGCATGACCTGTCCTCCGTTGAGCCCGCAGGCGGCGCGAAGCTCATCCCGATCACCTCGCTGGAGGCCGGCGTGTACTACGCTGCTTACGAGCGCAAGGTTGCGCAGTCCATGCGTCTGACGGCAGGCGGGGTAAACTTCTACGCAATGCCAGGCACGGTTGGGGTACACAACACAGCTACCATCGCAGATAGCACGGAATGGCAGCCCATCACAGACGATGTCACGGCAGTGCCGTTGTCGAAGACGATCACCACAGGGGAAGACATCCTTTGCGTGTTCGCGCAGATTCAAAGCGCGGGATGGAAAGGAGATTTGGGTGTCAATCCCACGCTGGCGTCCGACGACGAATACCGGTTGCAGTACGCCATCCGCGTCGACGGGGTTGTTTACGAGGACACCATCACGGGCATGTCGCAGTTTCCCGAAGCTCCGCCACAACAGTTTTACAACGGCTGCGCTGCGGTATCCCCCACGTCGGATTTCGACTATCGACATAAAATGTGGCAGCAAAACGGCATCGGGTTGCCCAATCATTTGCAACCTGCCCGTTTGACCCGCACCATCCCCGTAGTGGAAGGCGAGCACAGGGTGGAGATTGTGGCGCGGCGGCCCATGCGGTTGAACGGCAAAGTAGACAACGGGGGCGTGGGCTCTTCGATGCAGGCGTACAACCGCCGGCTATTTGTCCTCCGTATCAAGGGTTGGTCAAAGTTCTCTGGCACCAGCGTGCCGTCGTTGAGCATTGCGCCATGGGACGAAGGCGAAGTGGTGTCCTCGGCAAACTTGAACACCGCTCGCGTAGTACCTGTGAAGAACGCGCTCAACAACGTCTCCGAGGCCGCCATTCAGCGAGGGGCGCTACGCAGCGAGCATCTGCCATCCGTCGTGGCGTTCACCACGGTGCAGGTTCTGCTCAACCCGTCCGTCGTAGTTTGCACTGGAGCAACGGCAAGCACCTACGCAGGGTGGGGGTCTGCTGTCGGATGGCAGCAAATCCACGATGGGGCAGGCAACACGCTTGCCGTCGTCAACACGTTCACGTTGAGCCCCGGTGTGATGGTCGTGCTGGCAAACGTCGAAGTGGTGACCATCGTAACTACGGTAGCAGCGTCAATAGAGAACAAGATAGTAGGAAACTTCATTATTCGATACAAAGATTCCACCAACGCATGGAACTATGTAGCCGAGACGGAAGTGTCTTTGACACCGCGAAACCAGACCGGCTACATTGGCGGCGCAGACCCAGCACACGATTTCTTGTCAAACTATTCACCTGCCATGCAGCCTATACGCGAAGATGTGGCATTGATGTGGACGTTTGACACGGACGCTTTGTTGGCTATCAACCCGAACGCCTCGACCATCAAAGCCATTGAAGTGATGTGCGCCACCTTCGACGCGTCCCAATCGCCGCCTGTGTTGTCTGTCAACATGACAACAGGCCGAGCTTCGTTGACTGCGTTCTTGCTCAAAGGGGTGCCCCTTGCCTGACATCACTCTCCCTTACGCACCCGCAGACGGTTCGACGTTCGACCCTGTTGCGTTCAGCGACGACCTTTACTCAGAGACAGCGGGCATCTCGCTGTACGAGACATCGAACGGCCACATCGAGTTTGAGAACCTTGCAGCGAACATGAAGGTCAGACAGCACATGGTGCGTCCTTGGCAGATGGGGGACGCAAAAAGTGACGGAGCCGTCAAATCTGTCGACTTCTTCCAAGACGCGTGGGGAAAAGACAGCAAGTTCTACGGGGTTGCGGGTGCAAACATCACCTTCTACCAGAAGAACGACTGCTCCATTGCGATGTTCTTTGCGTCGTTCTTTGCCAACATCTGGCGGCAACGCGGGCCGAAGACACAAGACGGGTGGGAAGACGCGCCGGTCATTTTTGTAAAGATGTACGTTGATGGCAAGGAAGTGCTGCATACGCAGCGCCAACTACCCGAGACGATCTACTACAGCAGTCTGATGGGCCCAGGCGTTCCGGGGTACGGAAACGGCTACAACTTTTCTGTCACCCGCGAGCAAAGGCTCACGCGGTACATGAACTTGCAGCACACCAAATACGCAGGCGGCAGCAGCGCCACGAACTCCGACCAGTTACTCGCGGGCTGGCACACGTTTGGTCTGTCGCTGTTCGTTGCTACAAACGCCGGTTCTGAGCAAATCGACATGGATGGAAAAAGCGGCGCACGAACGTACAAACCAATGACCTTCAACGCTATGCATCGCGTCCGGCTTTCCGTCCGACACGCCGATGTTATACGACTTTTGTAGGAGTTTTTATGGCAGCAGCAGGAGGCATGGGCTCATACGCAGGTTTGATTGGCGCGGGCGCTAACGCCGCCTTTTCCGCTTTGGGAGAGCTTGGCCGCGCGAACATCGCGAGCAGGCGGATGCTGCGCAACGACTTGAAGAGCATGGAAAGCGGCGATGCCAACTTCGGGGGCTACTCCGAGGCGCAGCGCGGACAGATGCTCGCCGCGCAGAACCGCATGGGACAGGCTCAGGGTGACGCAATGGCAGCCCAGATGCAGCGTGCGCAGGCCGCGCAACCGGGAGGCCGAGCAGGCGGCTACGACACCCAGCGTGGGCAGTTGCTGGCAGGCCGGCAAGCCGCCACTGCGGCGTTCAACACGGGCATCGAGCAGCAGTCCAGCCAGATGGCAGCGGCGAAGCGCGCGGCCATCCAGCAGCGTTTGCTTGCACAGGGTGAACAATACCGGCAGGCGGCAAGGCATCAAGGTGCCATCGCGCAGTCGGGGATAGCTGGAACCGCTCCACCGCAGTCGACGGGAATAGCCGCTGGTACGAAAACAGCCGCCGACGCCAACTAATAAGAGAGAACACATGGCAACTTTTTCTACCGCTAAGCAAACCACTGCGGACCTTGAAGCCAATGCGTCTTTAGCAAAGGCGCTCAGCCCCTACGCCACAGCAAATCGCGTGCTCGTACAGACGGCTATGACCGAGCAGGGGAAGAACTGGCGGGCTGCCGTCAAAGCGATTGAGACGTTCAATAACGCCATCAATACGGGGTCGGCGTCGACCTACATGCGCGCGTTGGTGGACCTCGCCGCGCTTCCTTTAGAGCACGCACCGGCTGCTGCCGATTTGCTTTCCAACGTAGAGAAAGTTCGCCAGTTGCAGCAGAACTTAGGCTCCGCGCCAACGAGTCCTGCCATAGCTGCGCAGATTTGGCAGACGCTAACTGTGCAAAACCCCGGAGGCGCGCAGGCGTATGGCAATGTGCAGGAACTGAAGCGCATCACAGGAATACAAGACGACGCAGCGGTTTTGGAAATGCTCAAACGCAATGGCACAGATACCTATGCGTATGGCATTGTCGAGCAAACGCTGAATCAAGCAAAGATGCAGCAGGCCGCGATTGACCATCAGCGGGGGTTGCAGGGCAATCTCGCTGTTACCAGCGCACAGGACTTGATCGCTCAGTACCCGGATGGAGTACCCGAGGACGTAGCGCAGCAATGGAAGGACGCACAGAAAGGCCCGCTGTTGTCTGCCAGAAGCCAAGTCGGCATGAACAACCTTCTCAAAATCGCCAACGAGGAAGCCAATCGGAAACCCGAGCTTACGGGCATTGCAAAGGACACCTACGACTTCAACGTCGAGATGCAGAAAAGATTGTTGGAGCAGAGCACTACCGAGTCCGACCGCGACCGTGCTGCCGCAATCATCAACAGCCCGAAGTTTCAAGAATATGCCCGGTCTAACGGGTTTACCATTGGAACTGTCACGGCCCCGGACCCCAACAAGCAGTACGAAAAAGCAGAGTTGACCACTTCGGGTTTGTACAGCCCTGGCCGCGATGACTACAAAGCCATCATGCTCTTCCAGCGTCAGCTGAGTCAAGACCCCAACAAGTGGCACCCTTTCATGCCTCAGGGCGCGGGCACCAGAGGCAACCTCCAAGAGTATGGCTCCATCAACGTGCAGCGTGCTCCCCCCGGCGCAACGCCAACCCCGGCAGCCGCGCCCGAACCGCCTCCCGCCGAGGAGTTCAAAGTAAAAGAATGGACGTACCGGCTGTACAACGGAGAAGTGTCGGTAGTCGGCGGGCCCGAAGGAAGCGAAGCTACGCCCAAGAATCCTCTAAAGCTTCCTCCCGAAACTGCTAAAAAAGCAATGATGGAGTACGCAGTTGCACATGGTATGTCGGCAACGGACGCTGCCGCCGAAACAGAATCCTCACTTGCCGCAAGCAAAGCCGCCGCCCCATCCGAGGCAGCACCGGGCAAAGCCCCGGAAACCGAAACGGTGTATGGCGCTTTCAACAAGAAGTTTGGTGCTGACCCCATCGGCTCGCAGCGAGTAAGCGGCAAGTTGTACTTGAAAGATGCCTCCACAGGCAACTTCTACCTTGCGCCGGACCAATCCACGCGCGCCGAAGGTACGACGCTTACGGCAGGGGGAGGTCCGAACGCACTCAAGGCTTTTGCCGAGGAAGTCCGCGCTCGTCGGGAAGCAAACATTGCGCGGCAAGGGTTGAGCAAAGAGGACGGAGCCAAGGCTCCGCTGCGTTCTGCTGCCATCGGTCTGGCGCAAGACCTTACGCCCACGCAGCAAACCCCCGCCGAGGAAGCTCGCGCGGTGGAATACAACCGCCAGCAGGAAATGAGCCGTCGCGCTCTGGAGCAGGTAGCCACCGAAGCACCTACGTCCCAGCGAGAAGCAGTACTTAGAGCGCAGCAAGCGCTGGACACAGCAAACGCTAACCAAGGTATTCTTGACAAAGAGTTTTACAACGGAGCGGGCGCGCCCATTACTTCGGTGCCACATGCACCGTACACCCCCCAAGCAACGCTTCCGAATGCAGGAGCAGGTAGTGGCGTAGGAAGAGGTGTTGTTCCTGCTCCGGTAACGCCGCGCGCAGAAGCAATGGCAAATAGAACGGAAGCAAAAAGCGAGGGCACCAAGCTGGGGGGCACACCAAAGACCCCGCCGTTGTCGCCAGAACGGCAGGCAATACAACAAGCAAAGGTAGAAAAGTTTCTTGCGAACAACCCCGCAGGCGTGCCACTAACCACGCCTCCTAAAGACTACAAGAACATCTTGCAAGATGAGAACGTAACCATCGAGCCTGTGAAGGAACCCGTGCCTGCCCAACGGAAAGACCAACGCGGCGCAATACTCAACCAAACGCCTCAGTACCGGGATTTGGTCATCGTGCCTACCGCAAGGTCTGTAAAGCCACAGTCGTCTATGGCGTAGCGCGACTTCGGCGAAGGGAGTAGACTTGCCGCATGTCTACTTTTGCAGAACGTGTTGCAGCCGCCGCGAAAAAGAATGAGGCTACGCCTGCTACCGCGCCCGTACCCGTACCCGTACCCCCGCCTGCGTCTGCAAGCGGGTTTGTTGGCCGGGTGGCTGCCGCGCCCAAGGCCGCACCCGTGCCGAAGCCGCCCGAGGTCAAGGTTATTCCAGTAGCGAAGCCAAAGCCCGTAGCGCCCGTAGTGGTAGCCCCGCCGAAGCCCGCGCCCACGCCGGCTCTTGCGCCCGCAGTAGCGGCAATGCCTCTGCCTGTGCCGGCGTTCACTATCGACGCGGCAGGCACTGCCTCGCGCGTGCAGCCTACGCCCGCGCCCTTGGCTCCGGGACAAGTAGGGATCGAAGAGTGGAAGAGCATGACTCCCGTACAGCGGGAGCAAGCCATTAAGCTGCGGCAAAGCCAGCCAGGCTACACGTCTACGATGGACCGAGTCGCCGCCGAGGCGCAGGGTCTGGAAGCACGTCGAGAAGCCGCAAAGGTTTCCGAGGTGACCACGAAGACGGGGACGTTTGACCTCCGCGAGCCTGCAAGTTTTGGGGACATTACGCGCGGCATGGAACAGCAGCGCCAGCAAGAAGAAGCAGCGCAAGCAGAAGCCAACAAACCGAAGCTCCTGCCCGAAGGCGGGGGACTTCTTCGGACGCCCGACGCGCAACCAAAGACCGCACCTACGTTGAAGTACCGTCCCGAAATCGCAGCCGCGCCTGCGTTCTCGATGGGACCAGACGGCAAGCCGGTCACGGATTGGCGGATGCAGACTGCCGAGGAGCAGGCGCAAGCCGAGGTTCAGAAGGGGCGCACGGCTATCGAAGAGGACTTGAAAACGGCGCGAGCAAACTTGGCGCTGCTGCGCGCCAAGCAAAGCTCACCCATGCGCGGCATTGGCGTCTTGGGCGACTTTATAGCTACTCCAGAAGGTCGCCTGGCTGCCGCCGAGGACGAGGTGCGGCATCTGGAGGCGCTAAAATCGACGGGCTCAGACCCGCTGCGCGAAGCTGCTTCGCAGGACATCTACGCTACGATGCCACAGGATGTAGCAGACACTATCCGAGGACGGGACATAGCCGCGCAGCGCCAAGGCGTAGAGCCTATGTCGGATGCCGAGAAGCAGACTCTGTACGAAAGCATGGTGCCCGAAGCCCAACGCCAAGCATCCATGACATTTGCCAAAAACACAGGGCAAACGGAGAAACCGTATCGCTTAGAAGCCATCCAACGCGAAGCAGCAGTCACGCAGCCCGAGCTTACCAAAGCCGCCAAGGCTGCGCTGCCAGCGGATGCTCCACCGCAAACGCAGGACGAGCTTCGTAACAAGACGATGCAGGCACGGGCAAACGCCCTGCTGCACCGGGACGGGGACAAAGCAACTCAGGTTTTCTTGCAAGAAGAAGCAGAGTACTTTTATGTGCAAGCAAACGGGGACAAAAAACCCGTGCAGGAGCAGGCCGCCGCGCGGGCAGAAGCCCGCGAAAAAGCCATTCACATGCTCATCGGCCTGCGTGCCGAAGGCGGGCAAGTTTGGCCTTACGAGGTGTACGACCGCGACCTCGTCCCGCGTGAAGACCTGACGTGGGGAGATTACGCCGAAGCGTTCTTCCGGCCCGCTATGGAGACTACTCCCAGCGGCAAGTCTGTTCGCGTCGAGGGGTATGTCGGGCACGCCATGAAAATGGCGGGGCTGCCTGCTGTGGCAATAGCGCCCGTCATGCGCAAGATGCTGGGGGATACTCAGGAGTTCGACCTGTACTCTTGGGCGCGCAAGAAAGAGGGCGTAACCGAAAGCGTAAACTTGAAAGCCGAGGAGTTGCCTCGCTTTAAGCAGATGATTGAAGACGCCAACTTCAGCACGCCAGAAGGCCTGGCAAATGCTTACGCGGTTTTCTACATCACCGCAGCGGGAGCCGCCGTCGACGTTTTTGGCGACGTCTTTACGCTTGCTCTGGGGGGCTTTGCGGTAGCAGACAAACTGCGCATCACTCAAAAAGCCGTGAGTGCAGGCATAGAAGCGCGGCGGGCAGGCGCAGTGGCGGAAGTGGTAGTAAACGCAATGGAAGGGGCAACGCAAAAGGGTGCATTTGAAATAGCCGCCAAGCTCAACGCCGAGGCGGATGCCCTACCGCGATTTGCTACGCAGGGCACCTTGGTGGATAAAGCGCGCGCTGTGGCTATTCCTCGGCTGCGCTCTGCCGAGGTGATGCGCTCCGTTGCCCAAGACATTGCCGTTCGCGCCACGGATGTGATGCGGCAGGATGAAGGTTCCAGAGCGGTCATTGACACCATTCAAGACCTCAACCTCGGTCTGTCGAAAGAAGAAGCGGCATCTATGCCTATTGCAATGCGCACCCTGCACCCCGATGCAGTAAAGACGCGGCTCACCGAGATGGAGCGCCGGGTAGCGCAGGCACGGCAAGAGTTGCAAGCGGCGGAAGAAGCGCGCGCAACAAAGGTCGCTGCGGCAAAAAACCCAGCAGAAAAAATGGAAGCTGCGAGGACCGCTCTGGCGGACATTCAAGCCGCGAAGAAAAAGATCGTGGTCACCGAAGAAGCTTTGAAAGCAGTCACCGCTGCTCCAGGCGAGGCCAGCCGCTACGACCAAGTGTATGGTATTGCAAGTGAAGAAGCTGCGCGGGGCATGGCAGAAGAAGCACGCCTTACCGAGGGCGCTACACAAGCCACGCCCGTATCCTCCCTACTCCCCGAAGTACTTGCGCCTGCCGCCCCCGCTGCCCCCAGCAAGGCAGACATCCTTGCGGTCTTCGGCGAGGATGCAGTCACAGCAGGCCGCGCGCAACGCATCATCACTGCAACGTCCATCGAGGACGCCCTCAAAGCCGCGCGCGTAGCAGGAAAGAACACTGACGCGGTAAGACGATTGGCAAAGGACATCCTTGCGCACATCGAGGGCGGTGACCTCGCCAAGGCCGCCATCATTAAACGGGTACGCGAAGCAGACGCCGCGCGCGTAGCTGCGTCTGGCGGCAAGCTCCAGCCTGCTTCTGATTTGGTGATTCTGCAACGCACGCTGAATGCCGAGAAAGCTGCCGCCCGCGTAGCAGAAAGCACGTTGAAAGCGGCAACGGAAGCAGAAGAAAAGGTGGAAAGCTTGAAGCGCGTGCAGGAAAGCACCGAGCTTCACGCCGCAGAAAAAACAGCGGTGGACACTGCGCAGAAAGAACTGAAGACGTTGTTGGAAAACAAAGCTGCTGCGGAGAAAGCCGCGAAGCTTGCGGAGGAAATCTCGGCTAAGAACGTAGAAATCGACGCTGCTACTGCCGCTCGTAATGCTGTAAAGACTGCGCGCGAAGAGAAAGCCGCCGCCGAAGCCGCTGCCGTGGCAGAGCGCAAGGCTGCGCGGGAGCAAAAAGCCGCCGAGAAAGCCGCCGCCGAAGCCGCCGCCAAAGAACAGAAAGCTGCGGGCGTAACCACGCCTGCCGCCGAAAAGATCAAGAAGCCGAAGAAGTTGGTCACACAGGCAGAGAAGATCGCCGACGTACCAACAGGAGAGCCGGTATCTCCCGACGTGTCCGACAAGCCTACGCTCGTAGATGCTCTAAACCCCGTTCGCAAACAGCAACTGGGTGAGCGTTTCGACATGGGCCAGCTGGACTTCGGCCCATCTGGAGAGCCGTTCTTGCTTGGTTCGCTGGAGGGCACATGGTCCCCTCCCTCGGAGTACGCTGCGCGGCAACAAGCACATTTGGCGTACTTGGCGTTTGAGCGGGATGCGCTTCCAAACAAAGATAAAGCTATTGGCAAATACCTTCTGGGTGCTGAAAACGCGAACTTTGCGGAAAACTTCGGGCTGCCGCACCTTGACAACTCTATGTCCTCTAAACAGGCGTATTCGTTTACGGTTTCCATTGATGAGGCACCCCCTGTTCCCTACACAGATAAACTACGAAGAGAACTTCGAACCGCTGTCAAGGCAGGAAACGCCCCTTCAGTAGTAGTTGCGGAAGCTACGTTTACTCCTGCGGCAAGCGGGGTTTTGGACGCCATTGAAACGGTTGCGGCAGCGCACCCGGAACGCAAACGCGCCAACACGATGAACAACTTTCTGCGCTCGCTGCTACCGTTCTCGGACGTAGCGGCGACGGAGCCAGAAGCGCACACGCTCATCCGTTTGGAAGATCAAGTACGCGTCGACTCCGTCGAAGCCGGCGCTACTTTGCAGACATACCGGATGCCGCGCCCCAATGGTGAAGACGGCACCGAGCTTGTGCCCACCCCGTCTGCGTTTGTAGGCAAGGTCATCGGGTTCGCCGAAGACGGCAAGGTCGTGGTGCAGCCCTACGAGTTCAAAACAGGTTCTCGGAGCTTGGACTACACCTCGCCCGAACGCTTCAAGCCTGTGACCGTGACTCCCGCTGAAGTGCGGTATCAAGAGCGTGGGCGTGTGCCGAGGACCGATGGGTATCTGCACCCGATGACGAACGCCGAGTGGGCTGCCGTTCGCGCCCGTGAAGATGCCATCCCTGGCGCGCGCACGCTGCGGTACGACCCCAGCACCACGCAGTGGATGGAGCCGTTGAACCCCCCTCTGCGGCCCACAAAAGACTCGTACCACTTTGAAATAAAGAACATCGCGGACGAGGCAGACCGCAACGCTGCGAAAACGGCGCTGGAAGAAGCAAAAGCCAAAGCAGCATTCCGAGGAGTGCCTACGCCCAGCGAGGAAGAGGCCGCGCTCTTTGCCAAGTCAGCGGAAGCAAAGCCGGCCCCTGCGCCCGAGGCCGCCCCTGCTCCCGTGCCCGAGGCTGCTCCCACGCCCGTGCCCGAGGCTGCTCCTGCTCCCGTGCCCGAGGCTGCCCCTGCCCCCACACCCCCTGCGCCTGCGCTGCCCGCTGGCCCCCGAGGTAAGATCGCAGCTAAGGTCGAGCCGCCTCTCATCCCCGCCGGCCCATCCGCAGCGGACATCGCCGCCAAAGAGTTTGAACTGGCAGCAGCACAGGCCCGGCTTGCCGCAGCACGGGGGCAAATCCCCGCCAAAGCAGTAACAAACACAGGCGTGCTTGCGGATAGGCTGAAGGCGGCAGAGCTTGCTGCCGAGGAAGCTCGCAGGATTCACATAGCAGCCCGTGCGGAACAGGTTGCAGCAGAGGGCATGGGAGCAGCAGCATCGTCTGCGCTCACCGCAGCGCAGGAAGCACGTCAACCGGTGGCAGCAGGGCTGGAACAGACCCGCTTGGGCGAAGAAGCCCGTGCGGCGTTCATTGCGCGCAGGGACCGTGCGCGCCGAGTAATGGGCATGAATGCCCCGCAACCCATCACTCCTGCCCGTGCCATCTACGAGCAGCAGGTGCGTGCGGTGTACGCACGGCTGGCACGCAGCCCGGCAGAAGCAGACGCGCAGCTGCAAGCCACCAACGCCATCGCAGAAACGATGCACGCCCAATATCCCAATGAGTTCCCGACTACGGATGCCGTGTACGCACGCGCCATCTACAAGATGGGCACAAAAGAGCAGCAGGCCGCCGAGGCCGCCGGGTTCCTCGCAAGCACTGCACCCGAAGCGGCAGCCCCTGCACGGGTAACGGCAGAAGCGGTAGCACCCGAAGCAGTAGTAGCGGCAGAAGCAGTGCCGGAAAGCGAACAGGCAATAGCAGAAGCAAGCGCTCTCGCAGACCAGGCTGCCGCCGAAACAGCGCTGGAAGCATTTCATCAAGCATCCGCCCCCGCCGACCGCAAAGCGGCGTGGGAGGCATACCGGCAAGCACGCAAAACAGCGCTGGTGTCGTATCAGAAAGCGCGCAATGCCGCAGAAGATGCCGCCATAGCAAAGGCGGCGTCCGCTGTAAGGGTTCCTGCTGACCAAGCTGCCGTTGACGCAGCGTTAGAAGCGCTTGACGCAGCGCGCAACCCCGCCGAGCACAAAGCAGCACTTGCAGCATACCAGCGGGCTCGCGCTGCCGTTGACCAAGTTGCTGCGGACGTAGCGGCATCTCGCAAACCGGCGTTTGTTCGCGACTCGTATGTTACTTCCAACCCTGCTACCGAGTTTGTGGCATATGGAAAAACACCCAACGTCTCCGGCGTAACGGCAGAAGCTGCCGCAGACGCGGCGTTAGAAGCGTTTCAGCAAACGCGTACTCCCGCTGACCGTATAGCAGCGTGGGAGGCATATCAGAAAGCACGCGATGCCGCTGAAACAGCAAAGCTCCCGCACATGACCGGCACCACGCTCCGGGGCATGACGAGCACGGCAGACGGCACGCGCACCATCTTGACGTTCTTTCAGAACGCGAACGCCGAGACGCTGGTGCATGAACCCGGCCACTTCCTGCAACTCGTCCTGCCAAAGGAACCAAAGTCCATTATCGAGAACGCACTTGGTGTAGTCGACAGCAACTGGACCCGTGAGCAGTCCGAGATGTTTGCCCGCCAGTACACAGCGTTCCTGCTCAACGGCAGAGTAACGGGTAACGAAGGGCTGGACCGCGCCTACGCGACCATCAGCAACTCGCTGAAGGAAATCATCAAAGACGGGGCCGCCGAGGTCGTCCACAAGGACATCCAGCAAGCCTTGGAGAACCTCACAGCGGTCACCCCCGGCGTGGAGACACGCACGGTGGGTGGGGGTGGCAACAGGGAACGGTTGGTGCGCGCACTGGACATCCGCACGGCAGACCGGTTGATAACGCAGGAGACGAGTCTTGGCGCAAAGCGGCGCAGGGCTATTTCCGTGGTGGGCAAAATCCGCGACGTGCTTTTTGTAGGCACGCAAGAACGTGCTTTGCGCGCGTTGGCACCGGAGGTCCGGCGCGTTGTGGAAACGTCCAATGCGGAGTTCGATGACCTGTGCAAACACATCGGCAGAGCGCTGGGTAAGGAAGATGTCATTGCTGCCGTGCTGGACAACCCCGCAGACCCTACTTGGTGGAACGCTTTCCGAGATGCCGTAAGCAACGACTCGATGACCGAGCGGTACAAAAGCGTGGCTTTTGCAAACGTCTCCGACGACATCACTCTGACGGAACTGGAGCAGGGCGCGCTGTTGAAAATCGTCCGTGACCCGCAGTACGAAACCGCGCGCGCATTGCAAGATGCGCTGTACACGCAGTCGGAATTAATCGTCAAAGGTCGGTCGGCACCGGGGGCTACCGCTGTTCCTGTGTCGGCGCTGCGTCCCCCGGTCGTTGGCGAAGCCATGTTTGCACAAGCTGTGGGCGGCTTAGGCATTGACCAGAACCTGCTAAAACGCGGCTTCGGCATCGGCATGACCATCTCTGCGGACTCGGCAAAGTCTGCAAATACCTACTTGCGGGGCGCGGAGCAGGGCGGGTCATCCGAGGGGATGCGCATCGTGCAGAATGCCATTGACGACCCGTTCAACTATGTGGCACCCATTGGGGAGATATCTCGGGCAGAACTGAAGGTAAGCAGAGAAGCAAGAAAGCCGTTTGATAGCGCCGGAAAGTTTGGTACGAGCTACGCCACGGCTCTGGCGGGCGAGGTGTATGTCCCCGCTGCCGTGCGGAACATGATGGACAAGCGTTGGGGCGACATTGCCGCAGCGCAGAAGTTGTCGCCAGGCGGGTGGGTAGCTCTGGCTGCCTGGAAGCAGTCGCTTACCGCTGGGTACGCTTGCGCAAAGCCGTGGTATCACTGGCAGAACATGATGTCGGACATCGAGCAGATTGGCAGCCACATCGGTTTGGAGGCCGGCGCGCGCACTGCGGCAGGGGCTACCCTGCACAGTCTCGTACTTGGCTTAGGCGGGCAGCGGGTAGTGTCTGCTGCGGCAGACGTAGCGATCATTGGAACGCAAAAGCTCGCGTCGAAGTTGCAAATAACGACGTGGTTTGAGAACAAGGCGTGGAAGATGGGCGACACGATGAAGGAGCTAGATAAGGCTCTCGGCTTCGGTGCCTTTGGAAAGCCAACCACAGACTTAATCGAGCGCAACCCCGGCAAGTTTGTCACCAAGAAAGGAATCACATACGACAACGCCGAGTTGAGCAAACTGTGGGGAGGCATGGGCTTTGACGAGGCCGGCCTCGGTCAGCAGAATCTCATCGCGCAGTTGCAGCGGGAGAATGTCCAAGGCGCGATAGCGCGCGGCGAAGTGAGTGTGGGCGGGCAGGTGTGGCACGGTACAAAGAAAGCCGTGCAGATGAACGCAAAGCAAATCGGCGACATTGCGTCCATGATTTCGCGCCGCCGCAAGTACGGTCTGGGTCTTACGCTGCTCGACATGGGGTACGAACCCCTTGAAGCAGGCAAGCTCGTCCAGGGTGCGTTGTACAACATGAAGCACACGCTGCATGACAGCGAGAAAAACCTGTGGTCGATGTTCAATCCCTTCTGGGCATGGAAAAAGAACAACGCGGCGCGCGCTGTGACGGACGCCTTGACGCCCGGCGGGTTGAGCCGGATGCACATCATGAACGAGAGCCGCAAGAAAGTAGCACAGGCGATGGGGTACATGCTCCAAGACAACCCGCCCACAGGCTTCGACCTTCGCGCCGTGGCAGCAGACGACCGCAACCGCCCCGAAAGCGACAAGCAGTTGCCAAAGCTTCAAGCAATCCTCGACTCGCTGCATCAACCCAGCACAGCATACCCTAACGGGCTTACGGACTACGACATCAAGCAGATGCTGAAGACGCCGGGGTGGAACGACAGCACTCAGCCCATCTCGGCATTGGCTCCGTATGCGGAGCAGTACTTTGTAGTGAACCCCACGCAGGAGATGCTGCCCAGCTACGCTTGGGACAAAGTTGCGATCTACGCCACCATTCCTCGTACTTCCGACAACTTCCGTTTGTACACGGGTGGAGAAGGAAAAAATGCACAGACCTTTGACCAAGGCCGCGTCATCGTCCTGCCCGAAGACGTGAACTTCTTGGGCTTGCAGTACGCTGCCACTGTCGCAGAAGCTGCCATCTCTGCATACGCTTTGGTGCAGCATGATCCCGGAGCCAAAGCGGCGTTTGTCGAACAGTTCAAAAAGGCAGCGGGTGACCCCTCGACAAACCCAGCGTTTATCTTCATTATCAACGGCGCGTTGGGCCTTTACGACCCGAAGAACCCGCCTCGCGGGGTAAACCTGGCCCCCGAAGTAGGCGAGGCGTTGAGCCAATGGGGCGGGGAGATATTTGCGCGGCAGATGGCTGCCGCCACGGACACCGGGGAAGGCGGCGGCGAGGACATCAGCCGTGTGGCAACGTGGGAAATGCCGTGGATGACGGCTTCGATTATGAACTCTCTTGGCTTTGCTCCCGCGTTGCAGGCAGCGGGTACGGTAAAAACCGCCTCGCAGGTAGGCGGCGTGGCGGCCTTGACGAAGCCTTCCGCCGACCTTGGCTACTCTCTGCTGGAGTTGGAGACGGGGCAGAAGACCATGATTGGTTCCGCTACGAGGCAGAACGCCGCGCGCGATTGGGCTGCGCAACGCCGCATCGAAGCCGCTACGGAGAACGTGAAGCGCGCGCAGGCCATACTGCCAGACGCGCGCCCAGCGCTGGCGGCAGAGCTTCAAGTTGACATGCGCCCCTCGCTGCTGACGTACTACGAGAATACCGAAACCCCTGCCAGAGTAACTGCTCTGGCAATAAACCAGCGAGATGCTCCCGGCACAGCCGAAGGTACGGCAGCGCGCGAGATGTTCGACACCTGGCAGGAGTGGGCGAAAGTTCGCAGGCAGGTGGGTATATCGGCAGAGAAATCGAACATTGGTACGTTCGAACAGTTCTATAAGGTATACAAGGACAGAGAAGCGAGCGGTGCATCGCGGCTGGAACTAAAGAACTTTATGGCAGAGCTTGACTACGGCAAGTACACACAGTAGTCTCTCAACGAACCAGAGGTCGTCACATGGGTCCGTGGATTATCGGCAGGCTTATTCGTTTCGGTGAAGTCGCTTCCAAGCACTTCGGCATCCCCGCTATCAACAGCACCGGAGGTGCCCTGTCGAAGGGTAACTTGGTGTACCTGAGCGGGTTCGACGCTACCACTGGTCGCTGGAAAATCGCCAAGGCGGTTGCCGGGCTGAACGGCGTCGTCGCCCACTACGCTACTGGCGTGCTCACTGCGGACGTTGCCATTGGCAGCTCCTGCAATGTGCGCCCTGCAGCCAAGGTTACCGGCCTCAACACCAGCGGCAAGACCATCGGTGACTTGGTCTACCTCGACCCCGCAGTCGCGGGTGGGTACACCTACAGCAACCCCGTGAACTCTTCGCAGCTTGTCGGCATCGTGTCCAAGGTGGACGCTACCGATGGTGCCATTGAGTTTGACCTGCCGTACCTCGGCAGCCACGTCAACTCCAACGCGGAATCTGGGCTCGCCTCGTCTGCCAGCGTCACGCTGACTGCGGCGCAAATCCTTGCATTGCGGGCCACCCCCATCACCGTCATCCCCGCTCCGGGTGCCGGCTACGTCATCGAGTTGGTTGAAGGTGGCGCGTACCTGTCTTACGGCAGTGCGGCATATGTGGGCGCGTACAACTTGCAGTTGAAGTACAAAGATGGCACGGGTGCAGTAGCTTCGGAGCCCATTCCTTCTGCTACGTTCCACTCGTCCGTTACTGCCAGCACGGCAATCGGTATTGAGAAGATCAGCGCAGGCACCGCCGTGGCAAAAACCGTGTGCGACAACCAACCCATTGTCATCCACAACGTAGGTGGTGCAGAGTTGACCACGGGTGACAGTCCCATCCGTATCCGGGTCATGTACCGCGTCGTCCCGGCAGGTTGGTAACACATGGTAACGAGCGCGCTTTGTGACCGGGTCACCAACATTGGTGGCACGGCTCTCGTCGGCAACGTCGAGGCGACCCTCCAGTTGTCGTCGCAGTTGAAGCCCATCAAGCTCAGCCTCCTCTCCGTGAAGGTGCTGCGTAAGACCGGGGCATCGGCGACGGCGCATCAAGTGCGCATTGCTACCACGCCGGGCGCGAGCGCTGACGGCATCACCCAGTTCTTCCGCGCTGTGGCTACTCCCGCTGCGTCGTTGTACGCAGTGTCTGGCGTCGAGCAACCGTTCTATACGGACGCGTTGGGCCGCATCTACCTCAACCTTGATGCAGACGCGGCAGACACATACCAATACGAAATCTGGTATCAGGTGCTGGCATGAGCATGGTCGACCCTGCACCTTTTCGCGTAGTGTCCGCAAACGACAGTCTCATCATGCAACTCACCAAGCAAGCCAGCGAGGAGCGTAAGGAGCAGACCACAGCCATGACCACTGCCCTTGACCGACTCGGCGACCGTTTGGAAAAGCGCATTGACGGCATCTCGGATGCCAATACCCGCGCGCTCATCGCGTTCCAGCAGGCCGCCGCCGAGGACCGCAAAGCCGACAGGTATGACCGGCGGGTGTTCAACACCTTGATGCTGCTTGGCGTGCTCGCCCTTGCTGGGATCAACGTGTACTTCAAGGGCATCACGCTGACTGCCGCACCTGCTGTCGAGCCGCCCGTCGAGCACGTTCCCGACCCCACCGACGCAGAACACGTCCCCCTCTTGGAGACGGACCTGTGAAACCCGACCTGCGTCACGTCCTGCCCCACCTCAACATCACGTTGCTGCGCGAACTGGCAACGGCGTTGACTGCGGCAGGGCACACGCAGGACGAGGTCATCGAGCAGGTAGTCGCTGCGGTGGATACCTGCATCTCATGGGACAAGCTGGGTCCGCTCGGCGAGGCATGGGAAATAGTCGACGGGCCGGTCATCACTGCGTTCGTCAAGCTCCTCCTGCACCACGGAAAGCGCCATGAGTAACGTGCTCTTCCCCACACCCGCCTCGTCCACCATCCAGTTGGATTGGGGGCACACAGGGGTGCTTACGGCTGGCGTGCGGTACATCTCGCGGGGGCAGTCGGGGTCGGACTCGGCAACCCTCTTGCCAACGCGCATCACGCGAGCCGGCGTGGCGCGCAACCTCTCCGTCATCGTCACTACGGGGCCAGGCGCTGCACGCACGGACACCTGGACCGTGATGAAGAATAGCGTGGCTACGGGGCTCACCGTGTCGCTTGTCGGTGCGGCAGTGTCCGGTGTCAGCACCGTGCCTGTGGCGTTTGTTCCCGGTGATACCATCGCAATGCGGCAGACCACAGAGGCGTTGTCTACGTCGGCGAATGTACAGGTTACAGTCGACTTCGATTGAGGTTGCTGTGAACTCCTACGCCCCTGCCGCGCCAGACTGCATCTACACCCGCAAGGCCGGGGTAGTCGTCGACCGCATTGTGATCCACACGATGGAGGGTACTTACAAGGGCACCATCAGCTGGTTCCAGAAGCCGGGACGCCCGGTGCCTACGGCAGCGCACTACCTGTTCTCCATTCACGGGGACGTGTGCCAGATGGTAGCAGACGAGAAGAAGTGCCTGCACGCCAACGCGTACAACAGCCGCAGCATCGGCTTTGAGCACGAAGGCCAGGCGGCGGATGGTGTGTTCCCCGAAGACATGCTGCTGGCGTCGGCACGCTGTGCTGCGGCCTTGTGCCGCAAGTATCGCATCCCGATGGACCGCCAGCACATCATTGGCCACAACGAGGTGCCCGGTGCCACGCATACCGACCCCGGCCCACACTGGCCTTGGGACAAGTACATGGACATGGTCTACAAAGCCTCGGCTCTGGGAGCTTAGATGCGCTACGCCCGGCTGGATGAACTGCGCATCGAGGTCGACGCGCGCGTCGCAGGCGATGCAGCGAACGTTTCGCCCTTGACCACGAAGGGCGACCTCTACACGTTCAGCACTACGAAGGCTCGGCTGCCTGTGGGTGCCAGCGGGTACTTCTTGTCTGCGGACCCGTCGACGGCGACGGGGCTGAAGTGGGTGGCAGGCAGCGGCAGCAGCGACCACACCACGTTGTCGAACTTGGTGTGGACTGCAAGCGGCCACACAGGCACCGCGAGCAGGGTAGCCGGCTTCAACGGCAGCGGGGCTGCCACCTACTACGTCGTGGACTCCATCGGCGGGTTGCAGGGCTACTCGACCACGTTGGCTGCCGTAGTGGCAGGAACGTACTCTGGGTCGACCAGCATCACCACGCTGGGTACCATCACCAGTGGGACGTGGAGCGGGTCGGTCATCGCGGTTGGCAAGGGTGGCACGGGGTTGTCGTCCTACACTGCGGGCGACATGCTGTACGCTTCGGGGACGACGACGCTGGCGGCGACACCAAGCTCCACCACAGGCCGCAGCATTCTCAACCTGGGCGTGCCTCCCGTGGGCTACACGCTGGGCAACAGCGGTAGCGGGTTGGCCTGGGTGGCAATGACGGTGTACATCGCACAGGTGCGCATTCCCGACTCGACGTTTGTCATTGCGCACGGTAGCAACCCAGCGTTGATCGTCCAATCTTCTGGCACCATCGGCGGTCCATAATGGCATTTCCCGTACCCGCGCTGACCTTCGTTCGTTGCGCTGACACATCGCCGTCAGGCACCGCAATCGAGAACTTCCTTGACGCGATCTACAACGCATTGAGCGCAGCCAACGACTACCGAGGCACGGCTAAGCCTGCGACCCATGCGTGGACGTTTACGCGCCGACAGGTGCTGAGTGTGACGAACGCCATCACCTGCGAGCCTCCTGCGGCTCTTGGCCTCATCTCTCCGGTTGTGATTATTGCCGGGCGAACTTTGGTGGGTACGCCGACTTCGCCGACGATGCTTGCGCCAGACACGGCGTTCAACAGTGTCTGCAACATTGGAATCAACAAAAACGGCGGGGTCTACAATAGCTGGGATGCCGCGCTACCGATGACATCCGGTCAGTTCTCGGGGTACTACCGAGGGGTCTACAGCGCACTCAACGCGACGGCGACGATCATCCGCTGCTTTGTGTCGCAGGAGACGTTGTTCATCCAGTGCATCGGGTCGGCGGCGGTGCAGGGCTGGATGTACGCAGGCGCGTTGTTGCAGAGCTACACCAACGACACATCGCTCTGCTCCGAAACCGATAACCGAATCTACGGAATGACGGTTAGCGGCGGCACGTCGAGTGTCCCAGCAACGTGGTTAGCGACCACCGGGTCTATGTTTAGTCACACCATCACGGCATCGACAAACCATAGCGCGGTATTCCAGCCGAATACCAGCACGGTGTGGGCGTGCGGTACTCGCACTGTGTACTCAACGGGTGGCGGCACCATCCCCGAAACGCAAGACAGCAGCGGTGCCTACATCGGGGACATCATGGATTTCGGGCGTAACATCGGCACTACGGGCGCGAACACTGGCACCCGCCTCGGCACCCTGCGTGGCGTTTACCGGGTCGGCAACGTCATCTCCGGTCGCTACCTGCGCAGCGGGGCAACCGACCTGTACCACTACGTCAGCCTCGACACCTCGGCAGTCGCCAATGCCCTCATGCTCCCGGCAGTGTCATGACGGCAGCGGTCGAGTGGGTGCAGGCAATGCAGGCCGATGGGTGGACCGTCGACTACGTCGAGGTGCCCGACGTGGTGGGTGCTGCGCTGGTCGAGGCCGGTCTGCTTACACCAGAGCAGGTGCGCCCCGCCCGCGAGTCCGATAGGATATACCTGACTACCACCGACGCCGTCGAGTGGGATGCCATCATCGCACAGTAGGAGTTCCCATGCCTCTCAAATCCGGCAGCAGCGCCAAGACCATTAGCGCCAACATCCGCACCGAAATCAAGGCTGGCGTACCGCAGAAGCAGGCGGTTGCCATCGCGCTCAACAAGGCGGGGAAGTCGAAGCCAAAGAAGTGACGTAGCGGATAGCTCCGCTCATCGAGGTCTTCGTCACCACACCTGCTTGGCACGCTTTGCCCAGCAGGGTTCTGGCGTCCTTGCGGTCGAGGCCCATAGCGGCAGCCACCTCGGACGACGATGCGTACTGGACTACCCGTAGGTAGTCGAGCAGGCGTTCACGGTTGGTCACTTGCGCACTTTCATCTTGCCGCGCAGCCACTCGACGGCAAGCGACCAATCCGGCCCGACTGCACGCACGGCAGCCTCGGCCTGCTGCGGTGTGCAGCCCGTGGCGTGCTGGGCAATGCGCTTGGCGCGGGCTGCGGTTTGTTCGTAGTGCGTCATTCTTCCTCCTTGCGGCGGTGGTCGCCACGTTCGATAGCGTCGGCAACGCTTGCCATGTCTACCAACGAAAGGCCCATCGGCCCCGGCTCAAACCGTCGCAACGCGGCCACCACGGCGGCGCGCTCTGCATTTTCTCCCCGTTTCTGGTCGCGCAGCAAGGCGTGTTGCCGCCCCATCTCCAGCAGGTAGTCGTCGTTGATTGAGCGCAGCCGCTCCACCTCCGCGACAAGCACGGGGAGGTCGGCAGACACGGGCAGCAGGGGGTTAGCGACGGCAGACATGGACGGGTAGCTATGCCCATTCTCGCAACGGTCGTTGCCGTTTAGCCGACGTTCGCGGCTTATTCCAAGACCCCCGCAACGGGGGCAGTATCCATACGCGCCGGTCATTTGTTCTCCTTCGGTTCCCACGGAACCAGCGTGCCTACTTCGTCGCGGACTTCCTCTGCGTCTTTGTACCACCGACGCATCAGCACGGGGGCGCACTTGACGGGGATGTCGGGCAGGTAGAGCTTCATGCCAGCTGCCATAACCTCTGACAAACGCTCGGCGGCGGCGGGTGCCCGCTCCTCCGGGGACTCGCCGATGAACTCGTCGTGGATGAACATGGTCAACCGCGAGCCGAACAGCGGGCTCATTCCCTCGCCGGTCCACAGCGCGCTGCGCCCGGTGTAGCACTCCTGCGAGATGTAGAACATCGCCGCCTTGGCACCGTCTGCCGCCAATCCCTGGAAGTAACTGTTGCACCCGTCGCAGTATCCAGCCCCACCACGGAGCCTACCCGACTTCGGCTGCACCAAGGTGAACTGCCCACCGCCCGACGCCGAAGCCATCGACACCATGCGGAAGAACTCCCGCATCTCGGGCCAGCGTGCCAGCCAGCGGTTCTTGTAGCCGCGCGCGGCCTCGGTGGCTTCCTCCGGAGTGTCGCCGAACTTGACGCGGTAGGTCGCCCATGCCCATGTGCAGAGCGTCTCGGGGCCGAGGCCGCCAGGGAAACCGAAGTTCAGCGCCTTGCTCATCTGCCTTGCTTCCTTGACCTCGGACGTCTTGCGGCGCTCATAGGCTTGCTCGTAGGTGATGCCCAACAAGTCAGCTGCCATCTCCAGATGGAGGTCGCGCCCGCTCTGCAATGCGCGAGCCATCTCGCTGTAGCCAAACTGGTCGAGGCACACCTGCGCCAGAGCGCATAGCTCGATGGTGCTGTAGTCGGCGTTGATGAACGTCCAACCCGGCCTCGGCACCACGCACTCGCGGTAGCCGCCGACGCGCGGGAGGTTCTGCCAGTTTGGTCCCCATGCCGACGTTCGCCCCGACTCCACCAGCACGTTCCAGCCGCAGTTGATGGGTACCGAGACACCGTGCCGAAAGGCCGGGATGTACGTCGCGTAGTTGTGCTCGTCTGCCGAGATGGACGCCAATGCTTGCAGCACGGGGATACCGTCGAGCACGGTCTGCTGCCCCTCGACGGGCGCTGCCAACAACGTCTCCTTCGCGGTCGACGTGCCACCCTTCTCGGTAGACGGGGGCGTGCGACCAGCACCAAGGTACGCGGCGTCGATCATAGTGCGCAAGCGCTTCACGTCCTTGCTGCCGTCCTTGGCGCGGAAGAGCGCCACCGAGGGGTCGGTAAGCGCATCGCGCACCGCCTTCACACCGCCCTCCAGCCGGGCTGCCAGAGCCTCTACGGTAGTGTGGTCGGTACGCACACCCCACACGCCCATGAGGTGCAGGCAGAACGCAGCGGCGGCCTGCTCCTGCTCGTTAGTGACCAGACCTGTGTGCTTGTCGACCACGCCAGAGTAGTCGTCGCTGCACTGCGCACACCACAGCTGGTAGGTCTTCTCGGCATCGCCGATAGCGTAGTCGCGCGCGGCGGCAGGCCACAGCGCCACGGGAATGCCGTCGAGTTCGTTGTATCGGAGCCGCCAAGACGTAGGGTCGTCTTTGTCGGCAGACAGGTCAATCTTAAACCGCTTGTCAAAGATGGCTGCCATGCTGAACTTCGACTGCCGCTTGCTGCCACTGGACATGTCAGTCGTAAAGTCCCCCGTCGCCAAGCGAATGAGCTTCTCGCGGATGCCGGTGTCCGACACGCGCCCTGCATCGTAGGCATCGAAGATGAACGGCAGTAGGGCAGGGCGATGCGCGGCCAGCACGGCAAAATCGTAGGCGATGTTGTGCCCGACGAAACGGAAGGCGCGTGCCTCGGCGAGCAAAGCGCGCTCCACTTGGTACGCCCCGTCGTCGGCGTTGAACAGCGTGCCGGGGTCAGATGGTGCGACCAACGGTCCCTCGCTGGGCATCCGGCAGGCGCGTGCCTGCACTATCGAGACGCACACCAGCGGCGGTGCCAGCAGGCCGGGGCGGATGGCGTGTGTCTCGGTGTCGAAGACGAACAGCGGGGTGGAAATCATAGAGTTACTCCAAGGGCAAGAAGAAGCCCGCGCCCCCGAAAGAGCGCGGGCAAGCTGGGGGGTGCTGGGTTAGATGACCGGGTACATCTCGATGACCGTGAAGTCATTGCCGGCCTTCGTCTTGGTGCCCTTGGTGCGGACCTCGACGCGGGTGCCCTTGGCTGCCGTACCCGGCAGTGCGCCAGGGATGGTGGGGTGTGCGGTCATGAGCGCCTCGGCTTCGGGCTCGCCGATGTCGTTGGGCGACACCGGCGATCCATTCATCGTGCCGTACAACGCTACAAATACCTTCTTCACGTTGCCGAGGAAGTTCGCCTTGCCCTTGCCGTAGTTGCCGCAGTAGTAGTTCACTTCGTCGCCGGGCTTCTGACCCACCGCAGAAGTCTCTACAATCTTGAAGCTCGCGATGAAGTGCTCGTCTCCTCCAAACGTGGTGCCGGTTTCAAGCTGAAGGAGTTCCAGCAGGTAACGCGCGTTGGGTTCCATGTAGGTGCCGCGTTTGGTGTAGGTCGCATCTTTGAGGTTCTTGAAAAGTCCCATTGTCTTATCTCACTGTGGTTGGTTGATTGTCTACTACCGAAGTCGCCCTCGGTGATGTAACTCTATGGCAGGGGTGCCGGGGTGTCAAGGGTGCGGACTGAAAGATTCTGCAAACGAAGGTCGGTCACGTCGCCGTTGATGTGCGATACCCGCTGGCCCGGCACGGCATTCGTCAGGTGGCGAGACAAGTATATTGTTCCTCGACGCACACCAACGTGGGTGCAAAGCCGCCCGTCGCGGCCTGCGTACCAGTAGTGCGCCAACACCTTATCTACCTGCTCCGCGTCAAACACATACTCGGTGGCGTTGACGATAAGCTTCCCCACTCTGCCAGTAGGGCCGCGCGTGAGCCAAAGGTTGTTGTCGTTGCGGGGCCGGCTCACTCTTCACCATCGGAGGACTGCCATGTGTTCGGCGTCCACGTTCCGTAGTTGGTCTTCTGCTTGGTATCCATAGTGGCCTCTATGTACCTGGCGTCGGTGAGCGACCGACGCAGGGCATTGCGCGCCTGCGGGGTGTGCGCCGGGTAGTCTACCTGCACGTCGTCGGCAAGCTGGCCCGGTCGGTGCGTCCTACCCACCAGCTGTTCAACCGTGGTGCCCGACGCCGGCCAGTTCAAGACCAATGAGCGGCTGAACTTCTGTAGGTTCTTGCCCGTGCCATGTGCGGCGATGCTCACGCACACCACAGGCTCGCGCGCCGTCTGCGGGTCGCGGCCTGGACCATAGACCGGCAGGCCAAGCTCGGCGAGCGCGGCTCCCAAGGCAACGTGCTCGTACCAGATAAGCCCTTGCTCTTTGCGGGACAGGCGCTCCAGTGCCCACTCCCCTGCCCAGCGCACAAGGAAGTCCGACAACCACACGGTCTTGGTAGGCGGGCGCGGCCTGCCCTTAACCCCCTGCCAATCCTCATAGGCGCGGGTGGCGTCGGCGTCCTCCAGCGTTCCCCGCGCAATACCAAGGGCAACCCGCATCGGCGAGTCGTACTGCGGGTCGTTGCGCTTCAGCAGGCGGCGAACGGCTTTGTGCCAACTGGCGCGCTTCTCCATCCATTCCTCGTCTATGACGTTGTTGGGCCAATCCCAGACGTAGTAGAACCCGGAGGACATCTGCGACTCAACGCGGAACACTTGCAGCGCGTCGACCAACTCCTCCCCGTCCGGTCGGCACCATGTGTCGCGGAGGTCGAGGCGTGCCTCGCGGATAGACTCGGGCTCCACCAGCGGCAACTCGTTGAAGTATAGCCCGACGCCGAGGTCGGACTCGTCGCTGGCAACCACGCCGCAACTGGCGCGGAACCTTTCCATGTACGCTTTGCGCGCAGCTTCGGGCCGCTCGTCGGAGTTGTAGCCACGCCACGATGGGAGCAGGGCGGGGCCGAACACGCCCCAATCCCCATCGGTCGGACGCCCGTCCGCGTCAACGCAGTTCGCCCAGGCGAGCAGTTCGCCGAGGTCGAGGGGCAGCGGGGCGTTGGGTCCGAGAGCAAGCTCGGCAAGGTGGGCGTAGTCCCGCAGGCCGCGCTTCGTTAGCGTGCCGGACAGGTAGCAGTGCCGCGTCTCGGGGAATGCGCGGGCGTACCGCAGCAAGCGCTTGGTGCGCGTCGACTCTGGGTGGCGCAGGTTGTGTGCCTCGTCGCCAATAATCAAGTCAGGTTGGTAGCGGTTGAGAAAGTCCGCGCCCGATGCCACCGACAGTGCCGAGTACGTCAACACTTTGAGGTGGCTGGCAAGCCGGAAGTGCGGCTTGAACTTGCGGTACTCCATATGGAATGTTTCCAATAAGTTGGCTGGCAACAGGAGCAGCGGACGCTTCGCGTTCATTGCATGTGGTAGCAGCATGGTCAGCAACCCTTTGCCCCCGCCGACGCCGACAGGCCCGATAAGCCCGCCGGTCTGCTCTGCGTGCCACAGCCCGCTGCTTTGGATGGGACGCAGCGACCAGCTGCCCGTGAACGACCGGTACTTGCCGGTCAGGTCGGGCACGTCGCCGGCCTCCCATGTGGGTAAATCGGCGACCCGCGCAGACTCCGATGCGTACTTGCCCTTGGGTGCCGCACCGATGCGCAGCGACTCGTACTCCTGCTGGCGAACGAGCGCTGCGCGTGGGTCGAAGTGGGTCACTGGGTCACGCGCTTTCCCGCCGCGCCAGACCGTCGAGCCCCGTAGGGAACAACGCTACCTGCGGGGTGGGCAAAGCGTCGGTGTCGTGCCAGTCATAGTCCAACGCGCACCGCACCAAGGCGCGGTCGCGCGCGGCCTCCGCTGCCTCCAACAACCCGTTGGGTCCAGACCGCGAACCCTCCAGCAGGATGGGCAACACCTCGTTGCGGAATGCTACGGGTACAACAACCTGCTCCAACACCTCGGCGAAGTCTGCAAGTGCAGTATCGTTCAGCGTCCTTAAACCTGTCAGCACGCTGTACGCAAAGTGAATCTTGCCCCGCGCATCGCGCGTGTGATCGTTCTCCCGGCGCAAGAGAAGCTCGCGGAGGTTGGACTTGATCACTTCGCACCCCGCACAACCAGCTTGGCGATAGGCAGCAGAACCTCCAAAGCGTAGCGCGAGAACGGCAGGGTGCTGTCAACGAGGATGAGGCCGCTGGGCGGGTTCATCATCAACAACGCGGCGACCAGCTTGTCTCCCTCGTTGTAGGCGGGCAGCGAGTAGTGCTCGACTTTCTTCTTCTCGCACACCATCTGCATCAACGGTGCGCAGTACTCGGAAAGTTCGACGGCGTCATCGAAGCCCTTGGCCGGGCGGCAGTCGATGAACAGCATCAGCGGGCCACGCGCCTCGCGCTCGGCTTGCTCCACCTGCTCTTCGATGGGCGCGACGACGGGGGCCGGCGCGGGCTTGACAACGGGCGCAGGTACGGGCTTAACTACCGGGGCGGGCGCGACGACGACAGGCGCGACGACGACAGGCGCGACGACGACAGGCGCAGGCTCGGCGCTGGGTGCCTTGCGCTGGTTGGACAGGATGTCGAGGAGCACGTCGTCGGACATAGTGTTGAGTTCGTGCTCGCTGTAGCCCAGCGCCATGCCCATCTCCAAAGCCTCGTTGCTGTTGAGGTCAATGCCTGCAACGGGATTGGCTGCGGCAGGGGTCAGGTTGTTGTCGAGGATTTCGTGCTTGCGATCCACGTCCATCGTCTCAATCTCGTCCATCGTCCAGCCCAACTGGATGAGACGCGGGGTGCCGTTGCGCGGCTGTCGGCGGGTGTTGGAGGCAGGTGCCTCGGCGGGGGTAGCCGATACCACCAACGCCTGCGGCGCGGCGCGCACTGCGTTGGCGATGCCTGCGTCAGCGGCGGCGGCGGCGTCGGGAGGATTGATCTGACCGGGCGAGGCAAGCTTGGCGCGGAGCTTTGCGGCGAGGTCGTTGGTCGTCGGTGCCGAGGCTGCGACACGGGCGGCGGGCGCGGCAGGTGCTGCGGAGATGGACTGCTGTTGGGCTTTGAGTTTTTCGAGGAGGGTCATGGTAGTTCCTTGGGTTGAGGTGTCGGTCATTGAACGCATGGCATTGCACTTGTCGGCGTGGGGGCACCCCCCGAAAGCCTTACATGCTGTCCATGTTGCAGTAACTCTATCGGGTGTCTGGATTTGTGCAACCTCTTTCATGGAGCGCACCGAAGTTTTGATGCCCTCCCATTGCGCGTCGATGTCTTCCAACGTCATCCACGCCGGGCCAACGACGACGGCTTCGGGAGACTCGGGTGCTTTGAGCAGGGCTACATGCCCCACACCTACCAGCTGCGGCAGGGTGCCGTACCGGCGTTGGTGCAGGATGGTCGTGGCTTTGGCGTACAGGCTCATCTGCACGTCGACGCGAAGCTCGTCCTGCGTCCTGACGTAGCGCTTGCTCTTCGTGGACTTGAAGTCCCAGACAACGGGCCGGTCTTCTTTGAGGTGGCACACGTCCATAAATCCCACGCCTGGCGTTCCGTCTACGTCGAGGATGGTGCTGTGCTCCCCTGGCGCAGTCAGCGGGCGGGTGTCCTCGCCGATGGGGTACTCGACCAGCGTGTTGATGTGCCTGGGTTTCGGGAACCGATCCTCGGCAACCAGTGCTGCAACAGGGCGCGTCGTTGCCGACAACCCTCCCGTGCTGCCGGTGCGCATGTACACCTCGCACTCCTCGGCGTACCGCTTGCCGTCTTCCAAAGCTTTCGACTCAGGCTCAGGCAGGTGCATGACGTTTTTGAAGTACCACTTCCTGGCGCACAGCCGGAAGCTGCTGACCTGTGATGCTGACCAGTGTTTCACGGTGTGCTCACTTCGTACACCCACCCATGCTCGCACATGGGCGCATGGCCGTGTACCTCGCAGTAGGACACCGACGCCGTCGCCGTGTCGGTCGGGTCGCTGTCGTCGCGGGTAATCACCATGTGTTTGTAGACGGGCAGCGTCGTGGTCAGGCGCTCGCCCCGTGGACTGATGACTTTGTATTCCATTATGACTTTGCTCCTTTGAAAACCCATGTGTGTGCTGGCAGGCCAGAGGCCCATACCTTTCCGGGTATGGCTTCGCGGAACCACCCGTTGTCGTTCATCCACGCAAGCTCGTCGCCCGGCGGAACGATGCGATGCACCCAGCGAGTAAGCGTCGTAGTCCCTTGCCGCACGCCTTGCATCACCCGCTTTCCGCTGGAGTACGACGATACCCGCACGCCATCCTTGACGTAGTACGGGCGTTGCGTGGTGCCATCTGCCTGCCAGCCAGAGCAGCGGTACACATGCCCCGTGTGCCCCAAGCTGGCATCGGAGTAAGTAACCAGCACAGGCCAGCGAAAGCGGTCAATGTACGACCACATGATCCGCTTCAAAGCCTTGCTGATATGCCGCAGCTTGCGGTCTTCTTTAGGCACGGCAACCATCCGCGAGAGCGCCAGCACGCCTGCTCCACCGGGTGCGGCAGACAAAGCGCAGGCGCAAGCAGGTGCAGGCGGCTGCCAGAGGAAAGACGCTACGATGCGCTGCTGCTCCTCAACCACGGCAAGAGAATACGTCGCGGTCTTTGACATCCCTGCGTACCCGTGGAACTGCTGATACAAAGGTTTGACCATAGATAATGGCGCAAGGCGGATGTCGATTTCTTCTCGCTGGTTCATCACTTTGCTCCGAAGGGAAGAACCTTCTCCACTCTCATACTCGATAGAGTTACAACGCGCAAGCTGTCGGGCACATGGAACACGTCGCCGTCGCGGGCGCAGCCCATGAAACTCAAGGCATTGCAACAGCGTTCATGGTCATGGCGCGAGACGTTGTCCGCGCTCTTGCCGATAATAATCGTCAGAACCTGCATGGCTGTAGTGTCCGTCCACGCCAGACGACCAAGGCCGGCGCGGATGACCTCGTCCCATGGGTCACGCTCTTGGTACTGCTCGTTGAATGCCTGCAACTCAATGGCCTCTTCAAACGTCCAGTGCCACGCAGTACCGCTGGCGTACAGCGCGACGGCTTCTGCCCACAGCTGGTCGCGGTTGTTTGCGATCCACTCCACGTCCACTTTGTGCTGAACGTGCGCGACCATGTACCTGCGCGAACCCGTCGCGTCCGTCAAGAAGCGCGGTTGGTTCGTGGTCGCGGCGAACACCGTCTCGCGGGCGATGTCGATGGTGTGCCGACCAAACGGCGGGCGGATGGTATCGACTGCGGAGCTTACCCACATCTTGACGCGAGTGTTCTCTGCCTTCTTCAAGCTGTCCATCTCGGCCAGTTCGAAGATCCACTTGCCGCGAATCTGCAACACCGCGTCTTTGCTGCCGATGTCCACGCTGGTATCGAGGAACCACTCGGGCGATGCAAGTGCGCGCAAGCCCCTGCTCTTGCCGGCACCCTGCATACCCGTCAGCACCAGCATGGCTTGCACGTCGCAGCCTGGGCGCATCACGCGGGCGACGGCAGACACAAGGAACTTCACGGCCATCTTCTTGAAGTACCCCTCCTGCTCGGGCGATGCCGCCACGCCGAAGCCGTCGAGCAGCAGTCGGTCGCAGCGCGACACGCCGTCGTGCTCCAGGGATGCGAGGTAGTTGCGCACCGGGTGGTAGGCATTGCGTCGTGCCGTGCGGACGACGACCTCGGACACCAGCGGCGTCGGCACTGCGATGCCGTAGGCATACTCCAAGTCGATGGCAAAGTCCGTGTCGAGATGGTCTTCGGCGAGCTTGCCTGCGTAGTACAGCTTCTGTGCGAACAGGTCGAACTTGAACGTGTCGGCGTAGCGCGGGTCGTTGTCGAAGATGAGCGCGAGGTTGCCCTTGCTCGCCTTCGGCAACCCGCTGCGCCCGTCGACGGCGAGCAGTCCAAACGCAGTAGGGTCGGCGGCGGCGGGAGCCTGCACCCGCTTGGGTTTGTTGGCTGCCTCCTGCGCTGCCGCCAGTGCCTCCGCTGCTGCGGTCACGTCGTCAATGGTGCCGTACCGCTTGGCCTCTTTCAGCGCGGCCTTGAGCCCCTCCACCAACGCGGCGGGGCGGGGTGCCGGGGCGTCGAGCATGATGGGCGAGGCTACGTCCTGCGGGCAACCGAGGCAGGCACTGGGGCACAGCGTGCGGATGTCGGCGCAGGTACGCGGGCCGGTCTGCTCGGCACGCGTGAACTTGGCGTCGGTGGCCTCGACGGTGTAGCCGGGGTGCGGCTTGCTTAGGTCGTGCGCGAGGCGCTCCCCGTTTTTGCACCGTGCCCAGATGGACATGGCCGCATACCACTCGGGCTCGGGCAGCGTGGCTGCGTCATCGCGGGCGTGCCGAAGGAACGCGCAGCCCGCTTCGATGACGAGGTAGTCGTGGGTCTGGAGGTGCTTGCCGATGCCCGCGAACGGCGAGGCGGGCGCGGCCTTGGGTGCCGGTGTGCTGGTGCCGCCCGCTGCCTGCGGTACGAGCTTGGTGCCCGGCCAGTGCAGCAGCGTGGGCGTGGTGCCCTCGGCGTGGCAGGGGACGTAGTAGATGCGCGCGGCATCTTTGCACGCAGGGTCTACGTCGTAGGGCGCGGACATCTGCTGCGCCCACAGCCACGTTGCGGTGTGCTCGGCAGGTGTTGCTGGCCTGGAGTAGGGGAGGATGACACGCAGGCGCGGAGCCTGCTCGGTGTGGCTGAAGCTGGTGTGCAGCACGAACTCCAGACCACGCTGCGCCCACGTCAGGGCAATGCCCTCGATGTCTGGCGGGGTGCCGGCCTTGCCGTCGTAGTCCAGCACCATTGCGTCGAGCAGCTGCACGTTGCCGTTGGCGCGGGTAGTCGAGGGGCGGAAGGTGGCGGGTGCCCAGAGGGGCGCGTCTTCCTTGGCGCTGACCGGCATGGACTCCATGAAGTCGTCGGGCCATTGTGCCTCGGCGCGCACCGGGATGTTGCTCTGGACAGATGCGAAGGTCGAGATGTTCATGGTTATCCGAGAGGGTTGCGGACACGCGCCCAACGCACCCCAGACCAATGTGATCCGGGGTGCGGGCGACACCTCTCGGTATCGGAACAGGCGCGACCTGTGTGGACTGAGTAACGCTACGGAGCTTTGTGCGTCAAGTGATAGACCCAACTATCTACGGTGCGCATCTCGTTCATGGAGTTGCACCCGTTGGGCAGGACGTAGATGCCGCGCATGGAGTGCGACGGCAGCGGGCGGTTGGCTTGCGTCAGGATGGTAGACGACGCGGCGTTGTACGCGTTGCCTCCAATGTCCCCGCTCCTGCGCGCGTGCTCCAGCTGCGCGCACGCTTGGCGCATGGTGCCCATGTCAATCTCCCGCGCGCTCATCGCGCACCTGCCTTCTTCGGCGGGCGGATGTCCCGTAGCTGGGCCCACTGGCGCAGCGTCAGGTTCAACGTGCCTGTTCCCTGGCACTCCGTACACGTCGGGCCTCGGCACTGCGGGCAGTCCCCCACTGCACGGTTCTTGTTCGCGCGGGTGTAGTACTTGACCGGCGTGTACGGCACGGGGGGCAGGGTCTTGTAGTACCGGGCCTGCTCGGCGACGGCCTCGCGCAGTTGGCGGGCCGCGATGATGTCTCCAAAGTACTCAGGCAGCACTGCGGCGTAGGTGAGCGCCGCCCATGAGAGCATCTGCGCAGGGTTGTGGAAGTGGCGCGGCACCGACACCGTGATGGCAGCGGAGCACACCTCGTTGGCGCGCGTGGTGTGCGCTGTGTACCGCTCGCCGTTGGGCAGGGCGGGGCGCTTGGCGTAGCGGGGCTGCGGTTGGTCGGGCGGCATCGCCGCACCAAGGGTGAAGATGGCACTGATGACTGCCGTCTTGCTGACCCCATAGGTGAGCGAGGTGCGTTCAACAATCTCAACCACTGCGGGTGGCATGGTGAGGCAGAGGGGTTTGGACTGTCCGTAAGCGGCTATGCGAGGCATGGTGTACTCCTATGTGACGTGTGAGAAATGTTAGTTATATAACCGACACATATATATACATATACATACATATACATATACATGTCGGATACATAACTAACATTATTTGATTCAGTTCCAGACGCTGAGTTCGTGTGCGGCAGCAGCGACCTGCTCGGGGGATGCTCGGCGCAGGACTGCGTCCGGCCATTCCTTCATGATGTCCCTGCCGCACAGCGCCACACCCTCCACGAGGTGACCGATGGTGGCACGCCCGACCAGTTCCAGCACCGCGCCTGCCGCCAGTGCGTGCAGCCGGATAGCGCGAGCTTGGTGCAGGGGGTCGCGGTAGTGACCGTGCCCCGGTGCGTCGAGCACTGCGGTGGCAGCACCGCCTAACCAGTAGCCAAGGCAGAATGAAAGGTGTGAGACAGGGATCATGGGTTACTCCTTTGAGATGAGACTGTTAAGCATTGACCCCGGCCTGCACGGCTTAGGGTGTGGGTTGTTCGTTGACGGGGTGTTGATCGCTGGGTGGTACGCCGGGCCGGTTGGCACCGGGCGCGGGCCTGCTCGGTGGCGAGACGTGGTCGAGGCCGGGCTGGCCTGTCTGGCAGGGGAGCGCCTCGACGTGGTCGCCGTCGAGCAGATGCAGGTGTACGCGCACGGGCGGGGGTCGAAGGGTGACCCAGCTGACGTGCTCGAGGTGCAAGGGGTAGCGGGTGCCATTGCGGGGTGGGTGGGTCGGGGTGCGAGGTTGGTGGGCTACCTGCCACGGGAGTGGAAGGGCGGGGTGGAGCAGGGCGTGTACGCGCGCCGAGTGGACGCGTATCTGGAGCGTAAGGGGTGGGCGGATACCCTGGCCCCATGCCCCGCCCGCCGCCGGCACGACATGCTGCACGGGGTGGGGGTAGGGCTGCACCACTTAGGGTTGGTCGTCGGCGGCAGGACTACAGATCGCGCGCCTTAAAGGCATCGCGCACTGCACCGCTGTACTCGCAGGCTACCAGCACGTTCACGACAGCACCTTGACCACGCGCCCGTCGAGCATCTCGACCTTTGCATACCAGCGGTGGGGTTCGGGGTAGTGCGGCCCCTCAACGTAGGCCACGCCGGTAGTGGTCACCCCTTGGATACCGGTCACTTCCTCGCCGGGGTTGTAGATTTCTACGCGCAGTCCGTTGGTGACGGCGAGGCGCAGGGCAGCCTTGGTCTTAAAGTTGCGGCGGGTATACATGCTGGTGTTCCTTAGTTGGTGGTGGGGGTGGGGCTAAACTCAGAACGCAGCCGCCAGACGTAGCCGAGGTTTCCCCCGCCCACGAACTCGTCGCTGGTCAGCTGGTACAAGTCGCAGTGCAGGCCGGGTACAACGGCCACCCGGCAGGGGATGGTACGAAAGCGAGTGTCCGCCCACCCAAAGGTGTAGACGGTGTCTCCAAGGCGCGGGGCGGGGGTAGTGGGCATGTGTTCCTCTGGTGTGGGGGTGTCGTCGTCGTCGTAGTATCCGCAGGTGTTGCAGCGCACGCAGTAGCGTTCGCCGCAGGGCTCGCGCCCAAAGCAGTCGTGGCTCATTCGCTGTCCAACAGCGCCGCGAACGCAGCTTCCGCTTCTGCTTCTGCTTTGTAGTACACCGCAGCACAAGCTGCTGAGCAGAAGGCGGGGTCTTCAAGGAACACAGGTTCCCCTTCTGTGTTTGCGTTGTCCGCCCCGCACAGGGGGCACGCTTCGGGAAGTTCCTCTTCGCTGCCGGGTACGCCGGAACAGCCCGCCGGGTAGCTCCAACCAAAGGTACTCACAGTGTCACCTCGGCGAGCATGCCCCGCTGCTTGGCGTGGTTGGTGCAGTACTTCGCCCACTGGCCTTTGATCTTCCATTCCGCCCAGCATCTGCACTGGCTGTAGGGGGCGGCCATTGCTGCGCTGCACGCCACGGTGCGGGGACGCACGGGGACTACGTCGGGGTTGGTGGGGGCGTAGGTCACGCGGCACCCCCGTACTTCTGCTCGGCGAGGGCGAGCCGTTCGGCGACCTCGGCGAGCGCTTCGGCGAGGGACGCGTAGGCACGGTGTGCCTCTTCGCGCGCACGGGCAAGCTCGGCGGTGCGCCCGGCGGCGTCGTGCTCGGCGTCGTTGTCGTCGGGCAATGCAGCCAACTGGCTGCGCAGGTACTCTGCTTCGTCGGCGACCAGCGCCCAACAGGCGGCGGCGGCGCGGTGTTCGTAGGGGGTGAGCATGGGGGTGTTCCTTTGGGGTAGGGGTTGAGCTTCGAACGGTGCGCACTGACAAGGCCGGCGCGCACGGTGCGTAGGGCAGGGGTTGCGCCCCTGCCACGCGTTGGGGGTTAGTTGCGCCGCTTGGCGAGCTTGCCAGCGGCGGCGCGTTTGTCAAGGTTGCGGGCGGCTTGCAGCTGGCGCGCATAGTTGCCGTCCATTCCGGCTTCGATAGCGAGGTCGGCGTCAATGGCAGCCCACCGCCAAGTTACATCGTTGGCGGCGAGGTTGATAGCGCGGAGGGTTTCGAGGTGTGACATGGTCATAGTAGTATTCCCTGGAGCTGGTGGGTTGGGGGTGTCGGTTAGTTCCGATACCGTATGATAACACGGTATCGGAACGCGCAAGGATTTATTTATACGCGCGATCAGATTTCCACGCGCCCCATGCGTAGCGGGGAGTGGGGGTAGCCGCCTTGATAGCGGCCACGAACAGCGCGCCGCCAGCAAGGGCGAACACCGCGCCACCCACAAGCCACGCTGCGCCGGCCTCGATTGACCAGTCAATGTGCGCAGCGGATAGGGTAGCGATAGCGGCGGGGATAGTGGTGGGGGACATGGTAGCTCCGTTTGGGTAGGGTGGGGGGATAGGGTTAGATGCTGTCGGCGAACGTGCGTAAATCCACCTCGGTGGCGTCGGCGAGGGCGTAGCGCCACGCGTGTTCCGCCTGTTCGGGGGTGCAACCGTCCGCGATAGCCTCACGGTAGGCCGCGTCTGCAATGTCCAGATACCGCGCGTCGGCGGCCTCCTGCTCACGAGTGGGGCCGGCGGTCATACGGACACCCGCGCGGCGATAGCGTTGACCACGCGTAGGGCGCGGTAGACGTCCGCGCGGGTAGCCCCGTGCGCAGTGCTGCTCTGGATATCGTTTCTTACGACGTAGGCCGCCCAACCCGGCGCGCTACCATGCGCGATAGCGTCACGTAGGGTATCGGCGCAGATAGGGTATCCCAAGTCTTCGAGCCGGGTGAGCAGGGTGTCAATGGTGTGTCGCATAGGGGTAGCTCCTTTAGGGTGCTGTTGTCTTATCATACGGTATGGATACGGCAAGGGTTTAGCCGTCGATTTCTGCGCCGCATTCGTCGCAGTAGGGGATATGAAGCCCCTCTTCCGATGTAACCGCCCAACCCTCTTCACCTTCGAAACACGCGTAGTGCGCAGCGTGACAGGTAGGACATACGTATTCAGTGCTTTCGTTCTCACCTACGACGTATGCGCGGATAGTAGGGGTAAGGGTAGGGATAGGGGTAGGGACGGCACTGGCTACGCGCTCGTTATCGCAAGCGAGCGCGAACGCGCGTTCGCAGTCAGCATCGGACAGACCGGCTACGGCGGCTGCATAGTAGCTTTCCAACCCGATAGCATGGATGCGCGCGTGTTCGCGTTCGCGTGCAATGAAGGTGGCTTGTTTACGGGACATAGGAAGAGTAAAGGACATGTGAACGCCTGGAGTTGTGGGTATTGAAATCCGGGCGATATTGCCACGGGTTGCACGTCCTACCAGATGGCAAGCCGCGCAACGCGGGGAGCGGGTAGGGGTGAGCTACCCGCCGTCGCTTCGGGGCTACGTCGCTACGTTAGGGTAGACGAAGCCGCTACGGTCACGCTTGGCCTTGCCCTTTGCATGCAAGCCAACGACCACGCCACGGGGATCAAGAAAGCGCGCGTCGGTCAAGTCACCGTCTATCACCGGGAACCCTTGCCACGTAGCGGGTAAGGCTTGCCCCTTCGGGGTGGCGAATACGACCGCCGCGTTTCCGCCGGCTTGCATGTAGGCAATAGCCCGGCGAACACGCGCGGGGCTTACGTCTACTGAGTAGGTATGATGGACAGGACCGCCGGGTGATACCGGGCGCTTCGTATAGTCGTACAAGGTGATACCCAACCCGACGGCGTAGCCTATCACTTCGGGGTAGTCACGCGACCAGTCAATATCGCTAGTGCCATTAAGGCGCAGCGCGGGTACCATGTCCTGCTCCGTTGCATTGCGTACCAGCGTGCGCATATCCCGGAACAGGGTAGACAGGAACTTCACGCGGTCCGTATAGAATGCATGCGAGCGGCGAAACCGCCCGTCTTCCACGTTATTCCGAAGCGGGCTAGCCGCCTTCGCATAAGTTGCCATAGGGATACCCCCACGTCCGGCGGTATTCAAGCACGTAGCCTTACACATGCCCGCGAACGGGCACGCGTTGACACCCAACGCGGGTAGATTGTGAGCAACGCGCAAGCGGTCATACTCCCGCGCGGGTAGCATGTGAACCACCCCGCTAAACACCTTGACGCCCCGCGATTTCAAGAGCTTCGGATTAGACATGCTGATAATCGAACGTGGCGCAGGAATGGATTTAGGCTTGTCGGACATAGTAGGTAGTTCCTTTGGTGGTTAGTCGGTTAGTCGGTGGATTTCCGATACCGTATGATAATCCGGTATCGGATACGGTCAAGGATTATTCTGCGCACATAATGAAATCGAAGAGCGCGAAGCGCGCTTCCATAGGCATGTCCGGATTCTCGTCCATGTCCGCCAACATGTCAGACACCTCCCAATTTGCACGACCGGTAACGACCCAAGTAAGGAACGCGGGAGTGAGCATATCGGACATCGGATAGCGGCCGGTTTGGACGTAAGTAAGATAGGCGGTTTGCATGGTAGGTACTCGCTTGCTGGTTAGTCGGCGGTTGTTTCCTTCCGACACCATCTATTTATAGGACCGGGCCCGCGTTGACAAGGACATTTCTACAAAGAGTTAGAAATAGTTGATATTCGGCGTATAACCTACGTTATCGCCAGGCCTTAGCTCCAGGACGCAATAGCGAGCCTATAAATGACGGCCCCGTCATAGTACGGTATTTCCATACGGTACCGTTTCCGGGCCCGGCAAGGCCCCTATAGACGCGATTGACCGGACCCTATGCCATACCATAGGCACCCTCGCCAAAATGCCGTAGAATCGAAATAGGCTTTCAACCTCGCATATTTGGACGTGATTTCGCCCTTGTCGGCGGCCCCCTGCCGGCTCCGTCCCCCTGCCGGCTCCGTCCCCCTGCCGGCTCCGTCCCCTGCCGGCTCCGTCCCCTGCTCGTCGTCGCCCCCTGCTCGTCGTCGCCCCCTGCTCGTCGTCGCCCCCTGCTCGTCGTCGCCCCCTGCAGGTCCGGTCAATCGCCAACTATCGGCGTTCAACCATGGTTCCCCACCCTAGAGCTTCGGCTTATTCCTTTACCCCCATCTATGACTCGGTAGAAAAACGCCCAAACCTTTTCCATATTTATGGCTCGCGGCTCATATTTTATGGCTTTCGGCGGCCTTGCTTTCATATTTTCGGTAGCGTTTTTATGAAATCTTTTCTATATTTTATGATGAAATACTATATTTCCAGCGTACTTGGGCCTGGCGCAGCCTTCCAACCCTCGTTGCCAGCCTGTTGAGCGCCAGCGCCTTCTTGCCGCAAATCGGGGACAAAGGCACGTTGCGCCTTGCTTTACCCGGATTTGGTCGGTTGGCCGAGCGGTGCCCACAGAAAAGCACTCTCGACTCCAATGGCCCCAACATTTTTTGTTAGTTATACAACCGACATATGTTTATAATATGATAATCATACATAATATATTTCCGCGCGTGTTGTATTACTAACAAAAAATCGTGCGGCTCTTGGAGTGCAGAACACTTTTTGTTTGGGTTACTCCCCTCTTGCGCCCTGCGGGCAACTGCACTACGATGACGGGGTGAAGACCATCTACGAAAAACTCCAGGCCGAGATTGAAGGAGACAGCACGCCCGTGACCGAACTCACGCCCGTGCAGTGTCTGGAAATCTTTGGGGAAACCGGTTCTTTCCCTGCGTCCATCCGAACCAGCATCGACACAGACCGTGCTCGCCGCGAACGCTACGTTGCCCAGATGGTCTACAAAGGCCGAACAACAAAGGAAATCCGTCAACTGGTAGTAGAGCGCTTTGGTGTTTCCGAGGGCTGTGCCACCGAAGACATTGCCCGCTTGCGCAAACAAGCTCGCCTGACAACGGGCGACGAAGGCGCGATGGACATCATCGTGCAGGAACTCACGAACCACGCCTTGCAGCGTGCCCGAATGTTCCATGCCGAAGCCGTCGCCCCGGTGCCCGACGACATGGTGCTTACGCCACAGAACGTCGCCTCCTTGCAACGCTCGCGCATTGAAGCCTCCAAGGAGTCGCGTGCCTCGGCAGAGTTCGTGCTCGACGTGTTTGGCCGCACCTCGGCACGCTGGTCACCCAAACAACAACTGGAAGTCACACCGCTCAGCGGCGGCACTGCCGAACAGCAGCAAGCGGTCAACAAGCTGTTAGGCATCGAGTCCCGAGAAATCATTGACGTGACCCCCGAGGAACAATCATGACCCGCATCCGCGCCGACCTCCTGCTGCCTTCCAGCCCAACGACAGCGGCAGCCCTGCCACCCCCAGAGCCCCCCTCCCACAAACGCTGCTGCAAGGCGTTCTGCGCCACGCCTGCGGCACACCGACTCCTCGTCGTCGCCCTGCCCGACGAAGGCACCTTCAGCTTTGAGAACTTCTACGTCTGCGACAAGCACATCCCCGCGAACTTTGCGGACGTGTTCCCCGAAGACGGGCAGTTCCGAACCATGTACCCAATGGCAACGGGCTTTCAAATCCTGACGCAGCCCGCGTAGTGCCCCCTGCCGTAATCAACGTTGCCGCAGTCGACGCCATCCAGAAGGAACTGGCGGCAGGCCGCACGCACCGCTTCGTGGAGTCCTCGCGCATTGTCCGTGAAGACGAGTCCGTAGGCTTGCTGACGCTGGAACCCCAGCAGCGCGAAGTGCTCGACGCATGGGCGCTGCATCGCTGGGTCATGGTCGTAAAGTACCGGCAAGCTAAAATCTCCACGGCCCTGGCGTTGTCGCTCCTCGGCCACGTCGAGTACACGCCGGGCATCCAAGGGGTGTTCATTGCGGAGCGGTACGACACTGCCGAGACGGTATGGAACCGCGCCAGCTACGCCTACGGCAACCAACCGCCCGAGACGAAGATACCGCTGTTCGACGGCACGGGTGCCTCAAACCGGATGATGCGCTTCAAGCACAACGGTGCCATCCGGGTCATATCCGGCGGCGGAAAAGCGCCTGCCATCGGTAACTCCCCCGACCGTATCGTCGTCACCGAGTACCCCGACGTACCCGACCACGATAACTTCAACGTCCACTTTTTCCCGACCGTCAACAAGCGCCCCAACGCCCGAGTCGCGTTCGAACACACGCCGGGCGGTTTCCAATCGGTGCCGCACACCATGTGGCTCAAAGCCTTGGAAGGCAAAGGCCGCTTCCACCCCATCTTCCTAAAGTGGTGGCTGGACCCATCCATCGTGCCGATTGACGAGCAGGGCAAGCCCACGTCGTGCGCGAGCCTCGTACCGACCAACGAGGAACTTCGCCTCATCGAGACGATGCCGGGCATCACGAAGGCGCACTTGCAGTTTCGCCGGGACGCACTGGACACGGAGTTCCACGGGGACGTGTTCCTGTTCGACCACAAATACCCGAAGGGGCCATACGACGGTTGGATTAGCAGCACCAATCCGGCCATCCCCATGCAGGCATTGCAGTGGTTGATGACCTCGGCGAAGACGGTCAAAGACCATATCGAGCACATCTACGAAGACCCCGAAGAGGATAGCGACTGCCCGTACCTCATCACCTGCGACCCGGCGGGATGGGGCGAGTCAGGCGACCCCAGTGCCATCACGGTGTGGAACGCATGGGACCGCCGCGAGGTGGCAACGTGGTCAGGCCGCGAAGACCCAGGGCAACTGGCGCAGCGCCTTATGAAGCTCCAGAAGCGGTACGGGGTCAAGCGCACGCAGGTTGCCGTCGAGAGCAACAAGGGCGAATGCCTGAGCGCCCTGCGTGCCTACGGCTGCCCCAATCTGTACAACCACTCCGAACATCAACCGGGCTTCCCGGCCTCGACGCAGAGCAACGCAGACGCCCTGACGGACCTCGTAGACCTCCTGCGCCACCAAGACATCACCATCCGCACGCAGGCAACCCTGCATCAGCTGATGTCGTGGGACGGCACAGGGCGAAAGCGCAAAGCAAAGAGCGCCGAGGGCACGCATCACTTTGACCGAGCAGTCACCTGCCGAATCGCAGCGTACATTTTCCGCCGACGCAGCCATAACGCAAGGCCAAAGCCGGCTCTGGCAAGCAAAGGACTGACGGTAAAAGAACTCGACAAGTTGTTTACTGCACAAAAACGCCGCAAGGTGTTAGGCATCTCCACAGGCTGACCTCATGCGCAAAAACGAGTACCTCAAAACCATCGAGAAACACGTTCGCGTCTTTGAGGCGGGTGACAAACTCATCTTCGACAAGCTGCTCCGGTACTACCAGGGCAAGTTTTACACGGCAGAGACGGGGCAGAGCGAGTCTGACCTGCTCACAACGAGCGTCAACCTCGTCTTTGCCATTGTAGAAACCGCGCTGTCGAGCCTCATCCCGCCGAACCCTGCGATCACAGCTATTGCGCGCAGCCCCGCCAACGAGAAATCGGTCAAGGCTGGCGAGGCGTTCGTCAATCTGGCCCTCGACGTGTGCAAGTACCGGCAGGAGATGAACCTTTTTGTCTTCGACGGCGTGCTGTACGGGCGCGGCGTGGTCAAGACGACGTGGAGCGCGAAGAAAGACCTACCCGTGGTGCGCACCTGCGACCTTCGCGCGGTGTTTTTTGACCTGACGGCACGCAGAACCGAGGACATCCGGTACTGGGCCGAGGCTACGCTGCTGTCTGCCGACGAGTACAAGAAGCGGTTTGAGGATGGGATGTACACGGGCGCGGAAAACCGCATGGCGCAGCCCGACACCTACCCGAAGTGGATGCTGCCGACGACGAACGCGACGGTAAACCGCGAAGAACTGAAGAACTATCAGCGTTGGTATCTCGTTTACGAGATTTACGACCTTGAAGCAAACCGTGTCGTCCACTTGCTGGCGGGACATGAAGAGCCGCTCATGGAAGACGAGCTACTCTACTGCCCCTACGACCTCTTGACGCTGAACAGCAACGGCGAAGACTGTCG
>Ga0209829_10000267_pt1 | contig 48616 bp, 29 predicted proteins | sample C_140205_EF_Meta_FD_187311 | JGI IMG/M metagenome (GOLD analysis project Ga0209829, IMG submission 187311) | Freshwater microbial communities from Lake Croche, Canada to study carbon cycling - C_140205_EF_MetaG (SPAdes) (version 2) | ecosystem: Environmental > Aquatic > Freshwater > Lake...
CGGTTGCTCAGCCGCATGGCTTGATTCGTCACCGCCAGAAAACTCGCCATGGCGATGCCTAGCACCGTGACGCAGGAGAGGGCTACCAAAACCACCGAAGCTTTTTTCGAATGGCCGCGCATCAGGGGAGCAGGGACTTGTTGCGAAAAATAAGCCGCGGAGAAGCGACTTGATACACGCGCGTCTGGGTATTGTTCGCGCTTTTGCCCGTTTGGGAGGTCAGCGCGAGCGAGAGTTGTTTTATTCCGATCTGATAATTGGTGTAGGTCGTATAGGGATTTCCAGAGTCGTCATAATAAGTGAAGACACAGGTCAGTAAACTGCTGTGCATTGTCAGGACCGTAACCGGGCTGGTGGCACAATCAATCCGCACGAGGGATTGGCCGGGAACGGAAATACTATAGCTCGGCGACGTGCCAATGGCCGTCCCTGGGCTTGAAGAATTATTGTAGTAGTATCGCACGGTCTGCGTGCCTCCCAGCGGACGCGGAACTGTCAGCGTGATATCTGAAGCGGAAGGACTGCTGATCGCCGAAGTCCTTTGAACGTCACGAGCGAAGTTCGCGAGGGTCCGCCGGCCTTGCGACTCCAACGTGGGTTCATTGGGCAGACCGAAGCCGATCGTTCGGGTGTAACTGCGCGCCACAAAAATGTAGGCGTTGAGCACGGCGAGCAGGACCGCCGACGAAAGTCCGATGGCGATAAACAGCTCCGCGACTGTGAAGCCCCGACGGGAGGATTTGGATTTCGGCCTCACGATCGCTGGTAGGAAAGCGGCAAGCCATACTTGCCATACCACGCCGACATGACGCGCGTATGCGTGGTATTGGCTCGCCGCAAGTTGGTCGAATAATCATCGGCGCCGGTCGCTACTGTGCGACTGCCCTGCGAGACGTTGCTGCCGATGCGGCCGGTCGCCACGGTCCACGATATCGTGAAATTCGCTTGGCGGATGTTTGTAACCGGATCGGGACTCGTCACGGTGCGCGCGAGCGTGAAGTTGGCGCCGGAGTAGACGACGGTGATATCGTTTCCATCGAGTGACCCCGTTCCCATCGGAGGCGCAAAGTCCGAAGCCGTGGTAGCGGTCCAATAGGTGGCGTTGGGTGGTGTCACGTTCGAATGAACACTGCGGCAGCGATAGTATGCTCCGTTGTAAGACACCGCGGACTTGACGGCATAGGTGGCCGTAGCGCTCCAGTTCGGCCAAAATTGCGGATCGATGGCCACAGTGGTGCTGGCCGTTGCCAGACCGCTGATTGAGGTGGTCCCACTCCAGGGAAGGAAATAGAGCCGCTCAATTTCATGGCTCATCACCTGCGTCGCGAAGGTCTGCCGGCGCGCATGGTCCATCGTCGTGGCCGAGATTGCGACCGCCTCCATCATGCCGATGAACCCTACCATCATGATGACGGTCGCCATCATCACCTCCACAAGGGTGAAGGCGGTCGCCGATGACTTGGTTGGGAACAGGCGGTTCACGGTTAACTAGACGGGCCGAAAAAACATTTTGACCAAGATTCGACCGCCCTTGGATAGGTCAAGGGAGCAGAAGATTGGCAGATGGTAGTAACCGACAGGAGGCTACTACGCAAGGTGCCGCAACCATGCATGGCACGAACGAATTTTCTCGGAAAAACGTTGAGTTTTGCGGCAGCTTGGCGGCCTCACCGCCCGCAGCGGTAAGCCTTCAGTTTTGCCCTCCGCGCGGTCGCTGCGAAAACAACCTGCCTTGAAAGCACCTGATTCCAGGGACTCCCGCGTTGGGCGAGACACCACCGCGGAGCAACCGCGCCATTTCAGGGGCCACCTCAGCCGCACTACTTCTCGATAAACAGCGCCCGGACATCCCCCACCTGAATCCACGACTTGGCGAGCGGCAGGTAAGTGATCAGCACACCTTTGTTACCTCGCATGGCGTTTTTGTTGCCATCGAAAAACATCAACGCGCCCGCTTGGTCGTCGATCGGCACGTAAATTGCGGTCAGTGCATCGATCGTTTCAGGGTTGTAGGGCGCGAGCTGCTGATGCGCGCGGCCGAGGACGTATTTAAGCTGTTCGCCGTTTGGCGTAAACTGCCCATGGATCTTCATCTCGAACGGTGGTTCCACCAGCGACAGCCGGTAGGGCCACTTCAACTTGCTGTTTTTCAACTGTTCCGACGCTGACTCCTGCGGCCGGCTCAACGCCTCGCGCCACGCCGCAAAATGGGCGCTCCAAACCGGCGGCCGCCGATAGCCGTAGCCGGCGCTCCCCACCAGGAGCAACAGCGCGAGCAGCCAACCGAGCACCGTTACCACCCAAGTTCCAGTCGGCCGCGGAGGAATCTCGAACGCAAATTTTTCGCCGGCTTTTTCCAGCTGCTTCACTTCACCACAGATCTCTTTGAGCTCAGTCAAAACCGTGTGCAGGGTCGGCGGAAGCCCCATGGCGCCGCCCAACGCGTTCGCTTCCCTCACGCAACGCCCCGTCGCGTCGCGCCAGCCCCAGGGTTTCGCCGTCGGCACCCAACGGGCCACCGCATCAGCCTGCACACGGTTGACCAACCCGCGAAGTCCCACGGCAACCAAAAGCGGCGCAAGCCCGAGCATGACTCCCTTCGGGCCCGGCAAGTGAACCGCGAGCAAAAAAATAACTCCCGTCGACCCGGCCGCAACCAGCCAGCCCCGACCAAAGAGGATCGGTCCTGCCGCCATTGCTCCGGCCAACCGACGCCAGAAAATGAGCTTCACCAACCCACCGCCCCGCTCCTTCAAAACGCTCAAACGCCGCAGCCTTAGCTCCTCGTGGGTGAGAAAACCAAACAGCGGCGGCTCGTCCGCCATCCGTGCCAAAACGAGCGCCGTCAGCGGAGTGGGCTGCGTCGCGTGACACAGTTTCTCGACGACAGGTTTTGTCGAAAGGCCGAAGCGTGCCTTCATTTCCACTCGGCGAGCCTCCAGCGCAGCGGCACCCTCGAGCGCCAGCAACCACAGTCGGCTTTCATTGCCCAGCGCAGCGGGCGTCAGGCTCAATTGTTTGAAGAAAAAGCTCTCCGCCTCCGACACCGCTTTCACCAGAGTTTCCAACAACGCGGCGGCGGTTTGGTCGTGACGTCTCACTTGAACAACTACCGCCGGCTCGGCCAGTGCCACCAACTCACCACGCAGCTCCGCTGTCCGCTCCGGCTTCGCCAGTTCGGCGCGGAGATTCTCCGGGTTCACGATCCAGCCCCGCCAGCGGAACAAACCCTGCGCCAGCGTCAGCAATCCCAGGGTCCCGACGACGACCCTGCGCAGCTGCGGCTCCATGTGCGCGAGCCCCGTCGACGTCTCGAGCGCCGTTACTCCCTGCAGCGCTTCCTTCTCCGCCCGGTGCTCGTCGGAACCCGCCAAAAAATTCGCGAGCGTGCCTGGCTGGTCGAACCCCATCGCGTGATTCCCCACCTCGTCCGCATACTCTGGTCCGAGCAACCGGTTCGCCGCCTCGGCGATCGAGTAGGGCCGTCCCTTGAGTTTGAAAAATTTCCTCGTTCGGCCCGATGAATAATGTTCCACCGGCATCCCGCCGGCCAGCCACTCGCGGACATCTTCGGCACCCCAGCGACCCTCGATTGATGAGGTGAGCAGCCCCCGTAACAACCGGCCAATCCGCGGATCAAGCGCGCCCATCAGCTCGACTGCACCGGCTCGCAATCCTCCGGTGGCACGCTCCAACAGCAGCGCTTCCGCCAGCCCGACCAATCCCTTCGGCAAACCCGCCTTAAGCTCGTCTGGCACCATTGCGACCACGGAGCGCCCGAGCATGAACTGCTGCACCACCCGGCCGAGCGCCCACCAATCCCACGCCTGCAACGCCGCCCCTGACATATGTTTCAATAGCCCGGCGGTCTCCGGCGGAGCCAGCAGAGGATCTACCTTGATCGTGATCAGACCCCGCGACTGCCAAGCGTCCACCCCGTCCAGTCCACCGACCACAAACTGCGTTTCGCCACCCTCCTTGATCTGGAGAAAAACCTGATCTGGATGCAGGCCGAAATGCGCCAGTCCGGCTTGGTGCAACCGCTCCAAGACCACCGAGACTTGCCGCACAAGCCCTACGACTAACCCCTGATCCACCTCGCTCTGTGCGCTCCGCCACTGGCGCAACGAGCAACTTGGCAGGGTCGACCAAATTTCCACCCGTTCCTCCTCGGTCACCCGCGCCTCGATCGGACGATGCAGCCCGGCACACTCAATCCCGCGCAATGTTTCGAAGACCTGAGCCCGTCGCGCTGCCTCGCCCGTTCGCGGATACACCCGCAACATCACCTCGGGTCCTTCCTCCACCGGGCGGGCCTGAAACCAACCGGCGCCCCATTCCGCGAGGCCTCTCAACACGTGATACTTGCCCTGCCAACCTTGCCCCGCGACGACGCGAACGGACACCGGCTCTCGAGGAGAGTCGGCTGCTCGGGTTTCGTCACCGCGTGCAGGTGGCTCGGAAGCAGGACAATCGACGGTCATGGCGCAAAAATAGTCATCGGACCTTTATCCGTTCGCTTAAGCCCAATGAAAAAGTGTTTTCCCTATGACCTAGTGTTCCAGTCCGCCACGCCCTCCGCAGCACCGGCGGCCGGCCAATCGCATAACGAAGAATTGCAGACGCCCCGTCCGTCCGGCTGACTCTGCGCCTTGCAACCCGCCGGTCCGCCCTCCCCACGCTCTTCCCGCCCCGACCCCGAATTCCCCCTTTGGGTCTGTGAAGAGCTTGCGACCATCCCAGCACTCAAATCCCGCCCGATGTTCGGCGCGCACGGACTATACTCCGGTGACACTTTTTTTGGGATCATTTGGCGAGGCACCCTCTATTTCCGCACGTCGCCCGCCACGGTCTCCGACTACGATGCCGTCGACGCCGGCTGGTTTCAGCCCAACCCCCAACAAGCCCTGAAAACCTACCGCGAAGTCCCCGCTAACGTCCTTGACCGCCGCACCCTCCTTACAACTTGGGCACTCCGCGCGATCGCCGGTTGAATCCTTCCCTGTTCAACCTATCTACGATCGTTCACTGTTGGCGGTCTTTTCCCCTCGTTGATGTTCCCATGATGCTCTGCCTGCGCCCCTCCGGCCTCACCGCCCTTGTTCTCGTTTTGCTCGGCTCCGTGGTTCTCACCTTGGGTTCGACCACTCTGCGCGCAGCCGAAACCGCCTCTATTGACGATCGCTTCCGCCAGCTCGAGGCGCGCCTCAGCGTGCTCGAACAGGAAAACGCCACCCTCCGCCGCGAACTCGCCCGCCCTTCCTCAGCTTCTCCCCCTCTCGCCGACGCTGCCCCTTCTTCCGCGTCTCTCAAGTCTTCCACGTCGTCCCCTTCTTCCCTCCGCCTCACCGGCGACATCCGCACCCGTTTTTCAAGCATCGCTTATCAGGCGCCCGAAGCTGCCACCCGGGACCAGTTTCTCGTTCAACTCCACGCCGGTTTCGTGGCCCAACTCGGCGATGCCTTCGAAGGCGGCCTTCGCCTCACCGCGGGCGACCTCAATTCCACCTTTGGCGGCTCCCCGCTCTCCGCCCAATTCATCGCCGGTGACAATGCCTCGCGAAAGACCGTTTTTCTCGATCAACTTTTCATCCGCTGGAAGCCTGTCCTCGCCCCCGGCACCACCACCGCCGTCACTCTCGGTAAAGCCGCCAACCCGTTTTACACGCCGTCGCGGATTCTCTTCGACAACGACTACCAGCCCGAGGGTGCCACCGAAGAATTTTCCTTCGCTCCCGCCCCAGACCACCGCGTGTCGCTCGCCGCTGGCCAATACCTCCTCGACGACCTAGCGGCTTCCGCCCGCGACCCGCTCCTCTTTGCCGCCCGAGCGCGTTGGGAAGCCCAATGGCAACCCACGTGGTCCACCGCGGTCGGCTTCTCTCACCTCGCGATCACTCACTCCGCCGCACTCACCGCCACCAACATCGCGAACAACGAACGCGGCAACACCCGCACCCCCGCCGGTGTCCTCGTGCACGACTACCGCCCGTTTGTCGCCGAGGCCTCCGTCACCCACCTTTTCGCCGGCGCCCCCGGTTACCCCGGGAAATTTCCCGTCACCATGGGCGCCGAATTCCTCCGCAACCCCGCAGCCCCCACCCAACGCGACGCTTGGTCCGCCGCCCTCACACTTGGCCGCTCGGGCAAAGCCGGCCAATGGGAATTCAGCTACCGCTACGTCCGCGTCGACGCCGATGCCTGGTTCGAAGAAATGCTCGAAGGCGACTATGCACCCTACTACCGCACGGTCCCGCCCGGCTGGAACACTGAGCCCACCTCCCTCGCCGGCGGCCCCGGCAACGGTTCCAACACCCGCAGCCACATTTTTCGCACGAGCTATTCCCCGCGCGATTACCTGCTCTTCTCCGCCAATCTCTTTCTCAACGACCTCGCCCATCGCCCTCCCGGCAACGCCACCGACACCGGCGCCAAACGCTTCCAACTCGAGACCCTCCTGCGCTTCTAAGCGCACCCAACTCACCCTCTTTCCCATGCCCAAAATCCCCGCCACCCGCCATCTCCTCGCCACCGTCTCGCTTCTCGCCCTCTCCGCCTCACTCCTCTCGCCCGCCCTCCGCGCCGCCGACGACTACCCGCCCGGCCCCGACTCCAAAGTCCAACCCGGCGTGCCACTGGGCGAGTTGCTCAAATTCGAATTCACCTCCGCGAAAATTTTCCCCGGCACCACCCGTGAAGTCACGATTTACGTCCCGCGCCAATACGACGCCACCAAACCCGCCTGCGTCTACATTAACCAAGACGGCGTCCAGTGGAGCGCGCCCACCGTATTTGATAACCTGATTTCCCGCGGAGAAATCCCTGTGCTCATCGGCGTCTTCGTCCGCCCCGGCGTCGTCAAAACCACCACACCCGCCACCGCCCTCGACCGCTTCAACCGCAGCTACGAATTCGACGGCCTCGGCGACGCCTACGCCCGCTTTCTCCTCGAGGAAGTTCTCCCCGCGGTTGAAACCAAAACCACCGCCGACGGTCGCGCCATCCGTCTCTCCAAGTCGGGCAACGACCGCGCCATCGGCGGCTCGAGCAGCGGCGCCATCGCCGCCTTCACCGCCGCGTGGGAACGCCCCACAGAGTTTTCCCGCGTGTTCAGCGTCGTCGGCACTTACGTCAGCCTCCGCGGCGGCGACCGCTACCCCGGCCTTATCCGCAAAACCGAGCCGAAAGCACTCCGCATTTTTCTCCAGGACGGCGCCAACGATAACAACATCTACGGCGGCGATTGGTGGATGGCCAACCAGACCATGGAGCGCGCGCTCATCTACGCCGGCTACGACGTGAAACACGTCTGGGGCGACGGTGGCCACAACGGCAAACACGGCACACAGCTCTTCCCCGACGCGATCCGCTGGCTCTGGCGCGATTGGCCCCAGCCCGTCCAAGCCGGCCGCGCGCCGCTCGAGCGCCTCGGACCCCTCCTGATTCCCGGCGAAGGCTGGAAACTTGTCGGCGAAGGTTACGGCCTCTCCGAAGGCACCGCCGTCAACGCCAAGGGCGAGGTCTTCTTCACCGACATCCCGGCGAGCAAGGCGTATAAGATCGGCCCTGACGGCAAGCCCGTCGAGTTCATCGCCGACACCAAACGCACCAACGGCCAGGCCTTCGGCCCCGACGGGCGCCTCTACGCCGTCGCCACCGGCACGCGCGAAATCCTCGCTTACCCCGCCGCCGGTGGCGCGCCCACCGTGATCGCCACCGAGATCGCCGGTAACGACCTCGTCGTCGCCCACAACGGCCGCATCTACGTCACGAATCCCCCCACCGGCGGCACCAACGAACCGAGCAAGGTGTGGCTCATCAAACCCGACGGCACAAAACAGGTCGTCGACACCGGCCTTAAGTTCGCCAACGGCATCGCCCTCTCACCGGACCAAACGCTCCTCTACGTCGCCGACTACCGTTCACATTGGGTTTACAGTTTCATCGTGCAACCCGATGGCACGCTCGCCCACAAGCAGCGTTACTTCCATCTTCACTCCCGCGACGAGGACGACGAGAGCTTCGCCGACGGCCTCAAGGTCGATCACGACGGCAACCTCTACGTCGCCACGCGCCTCGGTATTCAGATCTGCGACCAAGCCGGCCGGGTGAATGCAATCATTCCAACGCCAAATGGCCGCATCACCAATCTCGTCTTCGGTGGCAAAGATTTCGCTACGCTCTACGCGTCCTGCAACGACCAGGTCTACCAACGAAAACTGAAGGTCCGCGGCACCAACGCTTGGGCGCCCCCCCACAAACCCGCCGCGCCAAAACTCTAGGCCGTTCCTTCAGCGCATGGTCATGGGGCCTTGGTCATTGGGCATTTTCAAACCCCACGCCATGCCCCTCGTCGACCCCCTCGCCCAACTCGCCTTCCTCACCGGCTCGTGACGCGGCACCTCCACGAGCCGCACGACCACTGAAGACATCATCTCCACGCCCGCGGGCGCCGTCATGCTCGGCACCGGCGGCGAATTCAACCACGGCAAATGGGTCTTCTTCGGACTCGTCGCCCCCAACCGTCTGCGCATCCTGCTCACTGGCGATCAAAAGGAGCCGCCTTACACGGAAACGTTTGACCTTCGCCGCAGCGCTTAAGGCCTCGGCGCAGCTTGCGCCGGCTACAGCAGCACATTCACTATTGCGTTGCCGATGCCCACGAGCGCCGCGCCCGAGATCAACCCGGCGCAAATCGGCTCGCAGCCTTCGACCCAGATTTCGTGCGCCCGTGAGCCCGGCTCCAGTTGCTTGCGGCCCTGCCACCAGAAAATCAGCGCGCCGACCCACATCGCGAAACACGATTCAGGCGGCAGCACGACCCCCAGCCCCACCGACACGGCGGAAATGGGGAAACGTCCCTTCGTCTTGATCCGTAAAACTTCAAAGGTCACCGCCGCCACCGCCGCCACGAGCATCGAAATGATCGCCGAGAGCGGCAGGTTGCTCACGCCTTTCGCGATCAGGTCCGCCACGCCCTTCCACTGCAACGCACCGGGCATCGCAAACTGATCGGACACGATCGTCTTCACCGAGCGCACCCCCGCCGAATCCGGCGGCAGAAACAACAGGAAAAACAGCGGCGTCGAGGCGATCGCACCTGCGAAAATCCCAATCACGTGCCCGATCGCCTGCTGCCGCGGCTTCGCGCCGAGCATGTAGCCGGGCTTGATGTCCGAGAGGAGATTCGCCGCGTTCGAAGCGATCTCGGCCGTCATACCCGCCGGGATCAGATTGCTCGCCGGATTCGTGCGGTCGATCGCGCCCATCGTAAACTGCGTGATCTTCGAGAGCGAACCCGTCGGCGTCCAGGAGGTGAGCGCCATCGAATTCGTGCAGATTACCGTCAGCACGAAGATCAGCGGCAGCGAGATGAACGCCAACAACCACGGCACGCCGAAAAATTCATGCGTCACCCACGCGCCGAGGATGCTGAAGATCGGCACCCCCACAAACGACATCCACAGCGGCAACTCGATGTGCGCGAGCGGATCATCCGTCGCCACCACGGCCGGCACCGCCCCGGGACGTTTGCGCAGCGACTTAAACGCGTTGGTGAACAACTCCGGCTTTGCCATCAGACTCACCAGCGAGCCCACCACCATCATCGTCACGCCCCACCACAACGACCACTGGTTGACGATTTCCCCCCGCGAGATCGCGACCAGTTTCCCTGCCGGATTCGTGTAAGCCTTGATATCACCGCGCTCGATCATGATCGGCGCCAGCACGGCAAAATTTATAAACGCCCCGAGGATGCAGCTCGTCGCCACGCGGATGCCCATCAGCCCGCCGACGCCCAGCATCGCGGCATCGAGCGTGAGCCGCAGACCGAGTTGCCGCACATCCGTGCCGAGAATCTTCGGCGTCCACAGCGCATACTTCGCCGCGAGGTTGTAGTAGTAGGTGTCGAGCCGCTCGAAGAAATACCACGGTTCCTTCATCCCCGCCCACTTGTCCATCCGCAGGAGCTTGAACTGTAGGAGCGTCATCCAGCCGTCGCTCGTGAGAAACTGATACAATCCAGTAAACGCACCCGTCACGCCGAGCAGTTTCGCCTTAAACATCCCGCTGTCGCCCTTGCCGGTATACAGCGTGTCGAGCACCACACCACACGCGCGACCCTCGGGAAACGGCAACTGGTCCTCATTGATGAACCGCCGCTTCAATGGAAACGCCACCAGCACACCGAGGATCGAGATCACTGCGTTCCAGACAATCAACTGCCACCACGGCACGATCCGCCCGGTCACCAGCATGTAGGCCCCCATGCTCGAAACGAGCGGCGTGATCATGTAGCCCGCCGCTGTCGCGATCGACTGCGTGCAGTTGTTTTCCAGAATCGTGAAGTCCTTCGCGATGCCGATGCTGGCGAGCCCGCGGAAAAGCGCGAACGCCAGAATCACCGAGGTCAGGCCCACGCCAATGCTGATGCCGGTCTTGCCGCCGATATAGAGCGCGGTCGCGGAGAGCATGCCGCCGAGCAGAAACCCGGTGACCGCCGAGCGGATCGTGAGCTGCGGCAGATCGCCACGATAGACATTTTCAAACCACCAGCGGTCTTTTTGCACGCGGGTCCAGGTTTGGATTTGTTCGTCAGTCAGTTGTTGGAGTGCCATGGGGTGACTAAAGGGACTTTTTCAATGCTGCGGATCGCCGGGCCAAACGCGAGTCTCGGCATCGCGCCGCCTGCCATCATCAGCTGGGCGAATCCCATGGGTTCAGTTTCATTCTCACCCGATTTACCTCAGCGCGCACTCACGCCTTGTGCTCTGTCCCACGATTTGGTTGATGAAGGCGCTTTCCTGCGGTCCCCGCCGCGCCGGCCCCTCCTCTTCGTGAAGCTCTCCCCTCACTCGTTGCTCGTTTCGTTGCCCGCCTTCACCGGCGCGCTGTTGGCGGTCACCTTGGCCGCAGCATCCGCCTTCGCCGCCGCGCCACCGAAACAAGAGGTCGTCGATCTCAACGCCCCCGTCAGCTACTGGAAACAAATCCGCCCGCTCTTTCAGGCCAACTGCCAGGGCTGCCACCAACCCGCCAAGAACAAGGGCGGTTACGTGATGACCGATTTCGCCCGTCTCCTTGCCGGTGGCGACAGCGGCGACAAAGCCGTCGTCCCGCACCTACCCGCCCAGAGCCAGCTCATCACGGCCATTACCTTGTTCGACGGCGAGGCCGACATGCCGAAGGGCAAACCTCCGCTCGCCGAGCCCGAGGTCGCCCTCATTGCCAAATGGATCGCCGAGGGCGCCGTCGACGACACCCCAAAAAACGCCGTCCAACACATCGACGCCGACCACCCGCCCGTCTACCAGCGCTCGCCCGCCATCACGTCGCTCGATTTTTCCCCCGATGGAAAACTCCTCGCCGTCGCCGGCTTCCACGAAGTTTTGCTCCACCACGCCGACGGCTCCGGCCTCGTCGCCCGCCTCATCGGCCTCTCTGAACGCATCGAGTCCGTGCGTTTCTCCCCCGACGGCTCGCGCCTCGCCGTCTCCGGCGGCCTCCCCGCCCGCATGGGCGAAGTCCAAATCTGGAACGTCGCGAAACGCGCCCTCGTCGTTTCCGTGCCCGTCGGCTTCGACACCGTTTACGGCGTGAGTTGGTCGCCCGACGGCAAACTCGTCGCCTTCGGTTGCCCCGATAACAATCTCCGCGCCATCGACGCCGCCACTGGCGAAGCCGTCCTCCAACAGGGTTCCCACAGCGACTGGGTGCTCGGCACCATTTTCAGCCACGACGGCTCGCACCTCATCTCCGTCGGCCGCGACATGAGCACCAAGCTCACCGAGGTTGAGACCCAGCGTTTCGTGGACAACATCAGCTCGATCACGCCGGGCGCCCTGCGCGGCGGCCTCCACGCCGTCGCGCGCCGTCCCGGCCGAGACGAGGTGCTCATCGGGGGCGCCGATGGCGTGCCGCAGCTTTACCAAGTCTTCCGCCAGACCAAACGCCGCATCGGCGACAACGCCAATCTCCTTCGTAAATTCCCCGCGATGGAGGGCCGCATCTTCGCCGTCGACTACAGCAATGACGGCAAACTCATCGCCGCCGCCTCCAGTTTCAACGGCCATGGCGCCGTGCATCTCTACCCCGGCGAATTCGACACCAAGATTCCCGACCTGCTCCTCAAAGCCTACGCCGACAAAGTCGCCACCGCCTACTCCAAGGAAGAAAAAGCCGAGATCGAGCGCTTCACCACCGCCGAGGTAAAACTCGTCGCCGCGACCAAGTTCACCGGCGGCATCTACGCTCTCGCCTTCAGTCCCGATGGCCACCACCTCGCCGCCGCCGGTGAAGACGGCCACGTGCGCCTCATCGCCACCACCGACGGCACCGTCGCGAAAGATTTTATCCCCGTGCCACTCGCCACCGCGAAAAAACTCTCCCAACGCGAATGAACCTCTTCCCCAGCGCCCAACCCGTTTCCGTCGTAGCCGCGAGCGCCAGCGAGTGGATTCGTGCAACCGCCGCCCATCGTGGCCCATCGCGTTTGCCCTTCATGCTCACGGCACTGTTCAGCGCCCTCGCCCTCACCGCGTCCTCCTTCGCCGCCACACCCGCGATGGCCCCCATCTCTCCGTCCTTCGCCCCCAAAGAAGCCCTCCCGCCCGGCGCAAAAATCGTCTCCCTCGAAATTGCCCCCGCCACCGTCAAACTCCACGGCTGCTTCGACGCCGTCCAACTCCTCGTCACCGCGAAACTCGCCAACGGCGACACCGTCGACGTCACCCGTCTCGCCACCTACGCCGTCGCCGCACCGTCCGCCGCCATCACCGCGACCGGCCAGATCGCCCCGCTCGCCACCGGCAAAACGTCCCTCACCGCGACCGTCGCTGGCAAATCCGCCCAAGCCGCGCTCGAGGTTGTCGGCTACGATCCCGACGCCAAAGTCGATTTCATCCGCGACGTGAATCCCGTGCTCGCCCAACTCGGTTGCAGTGCCGGCGCCTGCCACGGCGCGAAAGATGGCAAGGCCGGTTTCAAGCTCTCCCTCCGCGGCTACGATCCCATCTTTGACGTCCGCTCCCTCGTCGACGACCACGCCGGCCGCCGCATGAATTTCGCCTCGCCTGACGACTCCCTCATGTTGCTCAAGTCCACCGGCGCCGTCCCGCACGAGGGAGGCCAGCGCACGAAATTCGACGATAAATATTATCGCATCATGCGCGCGTGGATCGCCGACGGCGCCAAACTCAACCTCACCGCCCCGCGCGTCACTCGCATCGAAGTCACTCCGCAAAACCCCGTCCTCCAAGCCATCGGCTCAAAGCAGCAGATGCGCATCATCGCCACCTACGCTGACGGCCGCCAACGCGACGTTACCGCCGAGGGTTTCATCGAATCCGGCAATCAGGACGTCGCCGTCACCGAACGCGGCGGCCTCGTCTCCACGCTTCGTCGCGGCGAAGCCCCCGTCCTCGCCCGCTACGAGGGCAACTACGCCGCTACCACCATCACCGTGATGGGCGACCGCTCCGGCTTTGCCTGGAGCGAGCCGGAGCAGTGGAACCAGATCGACGGCTTCGCCGCCGAGAAATGGCAGCGCATGAAAATTCTTCCGTCCGGCCTGTGCAGCGACGATGAGTTTCTCCGCCGCGTCTATCTCGATCTCATCGGCCTCCCACCCACCGCCACCGATGTCCGCGAATTCCTCGCCGACACCCGCGCGACCCGGGTAAAACGCGACGCCGTGATCGACCGCCTCATCGGCTCGCCCGACTACGTGGACCACTGGTCCAACAAATGGGCCGACCTCCTCCAAGTGAACCGCAAGTTCCTCGGCGAAGAGGGCGCGAAAGGTTTTCGCGATTGGATCCGCCATGAAATCGACACCAACACACCCTACGATCGGTTCGCCAAAAAAATTCTCACCGCCACCGGCTCCAACCGCGAGAATCCCGCCGCGAGCTACTACAAGGTTCTCCGGACGCCCGCCGAGACGATGGAGAACACCACCCACCTGTTCCTCGCGACGCGCTTCAACTGCAACAAATGCCACGACCACCCCTTTGAGCGCTGGACGCAGGACCAGTATTACCAGATGTCCGCGTTCTTCGCGCGCGTTGACCTCAAGAAAGACCCCGCCGCCGGCAACAAAACCATCGCCGGCACCGCCGTCGAAGGCGCCAAGCCCCTCTACGAAATCGCCTACGACAAAGACGAAGGCGAAGTCACTCACGACCGCACCGGCCAGGTGACGCCCCCCGATTTCCCGTACGCTGCCAAAGTCACCGCGTCAATTGTAGGAGGGGCTTCACGCCCCGATTCCTCCCTGCCGTCCACTCCGGCAATCGAAAATCCCGCCGCTGCCGCCCCCACCCGCCGCGAAGCCCTCGCCGGCTGGATGACCTCCCCCGACAACCGCTACTTCGCGCTCAGCTACGTCAACCGCATGTGGGGCTATCTGCTCGGAGTCGGCCTCATCGATCCGCTCGATGATATCCGCGCCGGCAATCCGCCCTCCAACCCCGAACTCCTCGCATGGCTCACGCAGGAGTTCATCCAGAGCGGCTTCAATGTCCGCCACCTCCAGCGCACCATCGTCCAATCGCGCACCTACCAACTCTCCCTCGCCACCCACCGCTGGAACGTCGACGACCGCACCAATTATTCTCATGCGATGGCCCGCCGCCTCCCCGCCGAAGTCCTCTTCGACGCCGTGCTGCGCGTCACCGGCTCCATCCCCAATTTCCCCGGCGTGAAGGCCGGCACCCGCGCGGCCCAGCTCCCCGACTCCGCCATCGACGTCCCCAGTGGTTTCCTCGCCAGCCTCGGCCGCCCCGTCCGCGAATCCGCCTGCGAATGCGAACGCAGCGGCGACCTCGGCCTCGGCTCCATCATGGCCCTCCTCGCCGGCCCGGCCGTCTCCACCGCCATCAACGACCCGAAAAACGAGCTCGCCCGCCTCGCCACCACCGCCACCGACGACCGCGCCCTCGTTGACGAAATTTTCCTCCGCACGCTCAACCGCCACGCCACGCCCAAAGAAGCCGACTCCACCCTCACCTCGTGGAAATCCATCCGCGGCCAGGACACGCAACTTGCCGCCGCCGTCGCCGAGCGCGAAGCCTGGTGGACGCCCCTCTACGCGCAGAAACAAACCGAGCGCGAGCAAACCATCACCGCCGCAACCGCCGCCGTCACCACCCGCACCGTCGAGATCGCCCCCCAGGTTGCCGCCGCCGCGCAAAAGCGTGACGAACAAATCGCCGCCGAAACCGCCGCCCTCGCCGACTATGCATCCGGCCTCGCCGCGAAACTCCCCGCCTGGGAAACCGCGCTCGACGCCGCCCGCCTCGCCACGGCGTGGGTGCCGCTCGAAGTCACCAAAGCCACCGCCAACAATCTCAACAAGCTGACGAAACTCCCCGACGGTTCCTACCTCGCCTCCGGCCCCGCCGCGAACTTCGTCAGCTACGATGTCGCCGCCGAAACCACGCTCGCCGGCATCACCGGCATCTTGCTCGAAGTCCTCCCCCACGAAAGTCTGCCCGCCTTCGGCCCTGGCCGCGCCGCCGGAAACTTCGTGCTCACCGAATTCTCGCTCAAGTGGTCCGAAAAAGCCGGCAAACGGAACGGCGTCGAAGCCGCCTTCAAAGACGCCCGCGCCGATTTCTCCCAAGCCAAATTCGACGTGAAGACCGCCATCGACGGCAAAGTCGACGGCGCCCGCGACGGCTGGGGCATCTCCAAAAAATACGGCGAACCCCACTACGCCCGCTTCTCCCTCGGCGAACCCATCGGCAGCGGCGACGGCGCCACGCTCAATTTCCTCTTCCAACAACAATTCCGCGAAAGCTTTTCCATCGGCCGCTTCCGCCTCTGGGCCACGACCTCCACTGCTCCCCTCGAACTTGGCCTCCCTTCAGAGGTGATCGCTGCCCTCAACATCCCCGCCGCCGAACGCACCGCCGCGCACCTCGCCACCCTCGCCGCCTACCACCGAGCCACCGATGCCGGTCTCCTTAAACACCAGCAAGCCCTCTACACCGCCCAACTCCCCGTCCCCGAAGATCCGAAACTCCGCGACCTCAAAACCGCCCTCGCCGCCGCCGAGCAACCCGTCACCCTCGACCCCAAGCTCGTCCAACTCCGCGCCGACGCCGCGCTCAGCACGACGCAGCTCGCCAACCAACGCCTCACCGGCGCCCAAGACCTCGCCTGGGCCATCATCAACAACCCCTCCTTCCTCTTCAACCGCTAGCCCCGCGCCCCCTGTCTTCCGGGTCTCCCGCGTCTTCCCCTCTTCCGCGTCTCCCGCGTCTCCCGCGTCTTCCCCTCTTCCGCGTCTCCCGCGTCTTCCCCTCTTCCGCGTCTCCCGCGTCTTCCCAGCCCCCTCCTCCCATGATCCGACTCCCCGGTGGTTTCAATTCCGACCTCTGCGACACCCACGCCAAGCTCACGCGCCGCGACCTCCTGCGTCTCGGCGGCTCCAGCATCCTCGGCCTCTCCCTCGGCCAACTCCTCCGTCTTCAAGCCAGCGCCGCCACGCCCGCCGTCACCGCATCGGCCGCCACCTCCGCCACGCGCGGCGGCCCGGGCTGGGGCAAAGCCAAGAGCGTAATTATGGTTTACCTGCAAGGCGGCCCCTCGCACCTCGACCTCTGGGACCCGAAGGAAAACGTTCCCGAAAAAATCCGCAGCGCATTCAAACCCATCCCGACGAAAATTCCCGGCACGAACTTCACCGAGATCATCCCGCAAATGGCGAAGGTGAACGACAAGTTCACCATGATCCGCTCGATGAGCTACACCCCCAACGGGCTCTTCAACCACACCGCCGCGATCTACCAGATCATGACCGGCTACACGACCGACAAGGTCAGCCCGTCCGGCCAGCTTGAGCCGCCCAACGCGAAAGATTTCCCCAACTTCGGCTCCAACATCGTGCGACTCAAACCCGTCGATACGCCGATGCTCCCGTTCGTCATGCTCCCGCGCCCGCTCCAGGAATCCAACGTCGTCGGCAAGGGCGGCACCGGCGGCTTCCTCGGCAAAGCCTTCGATCCCTACACGCTCTACCCCGAGGGCGACGACCTCGACATGGCCAAGATGGATCGCCTGAAAACCGAGGACCTCAAGCTCCCGCAGGAAGTCTTCGCGATGCGCCTCGAACGCCGCGCCAAACTCCGCGAGACCATCGAAGCCGCGATGCCCGACGTCGAGAAGGCCACCTCGAACTACAACCTCGACGAGTATTACCAGCGCGCCCTGAATCTCATCGTTTCCGGCCGCGCCCGCGAAGCCTTCGACCTCGCCGCCGAGGGCGAAAAACTTCGCGACCGTTATGGCCGCAACACCTTTGGCCAAAGCCTCCTCCTCGCCCGCCGCCTCGTCGAAGCCGGCACACGCGTCGTCGAAGTCATCTGGCCCAAAGTCGCCAACTCCGACAACCACTCCTGGGACCACCACCAAGGCCTCACCGAACGCATGAAGGGCAAGTCCGGCCCCATGCTCGACCAAGGCCTGAGCGCGCTCTTCGAAGACCTCGATCAACGCGGCCTCCTCAGCGAAACCCTCGTTGTCGCCCTCGGCGAATTCGGCCGCAGCCCGGAGCGTGGCGTCAGCACGAGCGGCAACAACAACAGCGCCGACGGCCGCGACCACTGGCCGTATTGCTACACGAGCATCATCGGCGGCGCCGGCATCAAACGCGGCTACGTCCACGGCGAATCCGACAAAACTGCCTCGGCTCCGAAGAGCGACCCCGTGCACCCGACGGAATTGCTCGCAACCATCTACCACGCCTTCGGCATCGACCCCGAAACCATCGTCTACAACCACCTCAACCAACCCCGCGAGTTGGTGAAGGCGAAAGCGGTGACGAAGCTGTTCGCGTAGTCACCAGCGGCCTTTCCACCGGCACGACGACGACGAGTTCGCGGAGGCGCGGTGCTTTACCCATTTATCGCCGCGAACGAAAAACCCGGCGACCACGTCCGATTCCTAGTTTCATTCTCAGAACGCCAGAGTTGAAACGAGGCCTCGGCTCCGCACACTGCTGACCATGACTGAAATCATCTTCGAAGTCCGCGAGGACGAAGTCGACGGCGGCTACAACGCGGCGGCCCTCGGAGTCGGCATCCACACGCAGGGCGACACGCTCGCCGAGCTGCGCGCCAACGTGAAGGAAGCGGTCGATTGCTACTTCGACGAAACCATGGAGGCACCAAAGGTCATCCGCCTCCACTTCGTGCGCGACGAGGTCTTGACGAGGTGAAACTGCCACACGACGTGTCCGGACTGGATTTGATCAAGTCGCTGCGCGCGCTTGGTTATGTCGTGGATCGGCAGCGTGGCTCGCACGTGCGCGTGACCACCCAGCGCGACGGCGAACACCATGAAGCAATTCCTAATCACCATCCGATCAAAGTCGGCACGCTCTCCGGCATCCTCAAAAACGTCGCCACGCACCACGGCCTCTCTGTTGAGGAGCTGATCCGGCAACTCGGTTTGTAACCCCCACCTACGGGCCTCAAAGGCTAACATCCGGCCCGCGACCTTCGTCCGAAAGTCGCCCTGCTTCTGCGGTCAATTGTCGAACCACGAGTCCGCTTTGTGGCTACGGGTCATACCGACAACGGAGCGAATGAGAAAGCAGACGACGTGACGGACGAGAGGAGCTTGCGACGGCGCGCCGCCTGCCGCCGGTAATCGCTTGCAGCCAAGTGCAAAGAGTTTGACCCGTCGTGTGCCTCAAAGCCCGACCCCGTCCGGTTGTCCTTTTGTGTCAGGCCGGCTGGCTTCGACTCGCAACAGCCCGGCGCCGTTCGGTCCGACCTATTGCGAGAGGGGCCAAAAAAGGGGTCGCCGCGTGGTCAGAAAAAAGTGGTCAGAAAAAAGGGGTCAGAAAAAAGGGTCATGTGTGAACTCTTGACAACCGACCGCTCCACGCGTCCCGCCCTCCGTCCATCGCCCGACGGATATCCTCCTATTCACAACGCTCGCTCGCGCTTGCAGGCACCTTCCGGCGGATCGGCCGACCGACGTTCTCAGGCCTGTCCGGCCGCCCACCGCCCTTTCGTCTTCGCCAACACCAGCAGGTGCTCGGTGCTTGAGGGTATCGGCGAGTTCCTTTTTCTCCCCCGGGCGCATTCCCGTTTCGTATTCCTTGGCGATCAAAACCCAAACCCGCAGACGCGCCAAATCAGAAGCCTGAAACCCAGCCAATGCCATCCCGGATATCTGACCGACAATAAAATCTAACCATTCGTCACGCGCGTTCATGGGCTGAGAGCAGCCGGTATCGCTGGCCGCGCAACGGCCTTTCCGAAACAGCCAGCGCGTTGCCGCAGAACTCAAACCGCGGGGCGCAAATAAATTTTTGAGCGCGCCGCCAAGGCGGGGCGCTTTCCAAGCGTCCAGCCGACGGTGGGAAACCGCCGCTCCGGGAGATTCCCTTGATCGGGTGATAACGGACTCACGCCTGCCCATTGCGGCTTGCTCATTCTCCATTCGCGCCCAGCCAATGAGGCATGAAATTCGCGCGCTTTTCGCCGACTTTGCTCTTGATAGTCGGCTCGTGCGCATTCGCCGCAGACCCGAAACCGACCCTGACCCTCGAGCATTCCGCCCACTGGCTCATCGTTCACGGCGCGCAGATTCCGGGCGGCTCGTTCAAAATCCACTATCTTGAAGCGTATTGTCGCGGGGGTTCGACCGACGCGGATTGGCGGGCACACACCAAGGTGCCGCACAAGACCGAGTTCGTCTCGCTCAGCGCAGATCGGAAAATTCTGAAGCTGCGCGACACGGTCGCCGACGGACTCGTGGCGGACCACACGATCACGGCGCAGGACGACGAGGTTGATTTCCGCCTCGTCGTGCGCAATCCCACGCCAGTGCGCAGCGAGGTGCATTGGGCGCAGGCGTGTCCGCGCCTGCACGACTTCACGGGGTTCAATCATCCCGCAAGCCGGAACCTCGATGACTATCTGCCGAAGTGTTTTGTTTTTCTCGACGGCAAACCCGAGCGAATGCCGACGCGCGATTGGGCCACGGCGGCGCGCTACACGCCCGGCCAAGTGTGGTGCCCAGCCGACGTACCACGCACCGACGTCAATCCGCGCCCGCTCAGTCCGCACGTGCCGAGCAACGGCCTCATCGGCTGTGTCAGCGGCGACGAACAACTCATCTGGGCGACAGCGTGGGAGCCTTATCAGGAGTTGTTTCAAGGCGTAATTCGCTGCCTCCACGCGGATTTTCGGATCGGCGGATTGCAGCCGGGCGAGACAAAAGACGTGCGCGGAAAAATCTACATCGTGCCGAACGACCTGGCCGGCCTGCTCGCACGCTACACGCGCGATTTTCCGGAGCACGTGAAGCGGAAGTAACTGCGCCCGTCGGGACCGGACAGTTTGATCTCCCTTTTTTCAGGTTGTGTCCCGATAATTTCCCCCCGTAGTCGGAACCCCCCCCGCTTCCGAAATGCGCCACCGCGCAGTTCATCCCCAAGCGACCCGCTGCGCGCTTAGCCGGATTATTTCCCCCACCACCCAACCAAGGCCCCCCCATGAACCTGACTCGAATATCCCGCCTTCTCTTCAGCCGCTCAGCACGGCTGTTTGCCCTGCTCACCGGCCTCGCCTGCGCGTTCGCCAGCCCACTCGCCCACGCGGCCGATGCCGGCGTCATCGCCGGCACGGTGAGCAACGCCGCCACGGGCAATTTGCTCGAGGGCGCGCGCATCCAGGTGCCCGCGCTCGGACGCACGGCCTTGGCCGACGAGACCGGACGTTACGTGCTCAGCGGTCTGCCGGCCGGGACACATGAACTCGTGGTCACCTACATCGGGCTCGACTCGGCGCGCTCGCAGGTAGTCGTGGCCGAGGGCCGTCGGGCCGAGCGCAACTTCGATTTGACCACGGCCATCTACAAAATGGACGCGTTCAAGGTCACCGGCGCGCGCGAGGGCGATGCCGTCGCGCTCACGAGCCAGCGCAACTCGGAGAACCTCAAGAACGTCGTCGCGATGGATTCATTCGGTAATCTCCCCAATATGAGCGCGGGCGAAGTCGTGATGCGCCTGCCCGGCGTCGCCGGCAGCCCGACCGACGAGGGGCTTAACTACCAGTTCAACATGCGCGGCATGGGGCCTGGGCTCAACACGGTGACCGTTGATGGCGGCCTGATGCCGAGCCTCGGCACCAGCCGTGCCTTCGAGCTGCAAAGCATCACCGGCACGATGTTCGAGGCGCTGGAACTCACCAAGGGTCACCGGCCCGACCAAGGCGCCGATTCGCTGGGCGCTACCCTCAACCTGAAGACCCGCTCGCCGCTCAGCATGCGCGAGAAGCGCCGCACGACCTACAGCGTGACCGGCCGCTGGGCGCCGCCGTTCTTCGAGCAGATTCCCATCCGCGAGCAGCACCGCTCGCACCCGCTCGCGAACATCGCGCACCAGGAGCTCTTCGATATCTTCGGCGGCACGCGCAACCTCGCCGTCGCCGTCAACGCCTTCTACAGCGAAAACGCCGTCGGCGGCACGAGCATCCAATTCGACTACCAAGCCGTGCCGGAACCCACCGCCTACATCTGGGACTACCGCGTCTGGGACAACTACAACAACCGCAAGCAGGCGAGCCTCAACCTGCGCACCGACTACCGCTGGTCGCCGACCTCCCGCTTCTCGGTGACGCTCCTCGGTAACAACAATACCGAGCGCTTCCGCCGCCGCATGGAGGCCCGCGCCTTCACCGGCAGCGCCACCACCGTCCCAAGTGCCACGACCGGCGTCGTGCCAGGCTCGTACACTGATCGCGTCACCGTGATCCGGCCCGTCGCCGCCAACAACATCGACATCTTGATCGACGGCCCGCGCAATTACGTCGTGCGTACGCGCCGCGTCGATTTCACCGGCGACCACGAGTACCGCAACTGGCAGATCGATTACACCGCCGGCATCGGCTACACCCACCTCAACAACGGCGACGGCACCGCCGGCTCGCTCACCATGCGGCTACCCGGCGCCGGCTGGATCGTCGATCGCTCGAAGTCGGACCTTTTCCCTACCTTCACGCAAAACGGCGGCCCCGACATCCGCGACGGCAGCCTCTACCGCCCGGTCACCAACGGCCTCGTCAACAACAACGGTCAGAACGACCAGCAGCTTACGCAGTTTCGCTTCAACGCCCGCTACCAATTGCCAATCCGCATGCCTATCTCCCTCAAGGCCGGAGTCTCCTGGCGCGAGCAGGTACTGGACATTTGGGGCAAGGACAACCACCGCTACTCCTACGTCGGCACCGCCCCCCTCCCGACCGATCCCACGATCGCGATCTACAACGCCCGCGAGACCGGTTTCGTGTTTCCCCGCTGGTATTCGAATGCGTTCATGGACCAGCGTCGGCCCTTGAACGCCGCGCTCTGGGCCGAGGATCGCTATTACCACGAAACCCAAAAATTCACCGCCACACGCGGCCTGACCGAGACGGCCTCCGCCGCCTACGCCATGGCGCAGGGCCGGCTCGGCACCGAGGGTATTTTGGGTCGCACCGGTTTTCTTGGCGGTGTCCGCATGGAAGACACCACCGTGGACAGCTGGGGCTGGGTGCGCGCGCGGGTGTTGAGTCCGGCCGCCCTGCAATTATCCGATCCGGCGGGCGCGGCGCAGCGCGACTATGCCAACAACGACCGCAAGCTCAGCGCCGACTACCGGAAGGCGTTTCCGAGCATCCATGCGTTTCACGATCTCACCACCGACATCAAGTTACGCGCATCCTACTCCACGAGCTTCGGCCGCGCCGACCTCGGCAACTTCCTCCCCGCCGAGACGCCCAACGAGACCGCCCAGACTGTGACGATCGCCAATCCCGGGCTCAGGCCGCAGACCGCCCGCAACTGGGACCTCGGGATCGAGTATTACTTCGAGCCCGTCGGCCAACTTTCGCTCGGCTGGTTCCACAAGGAAATCCGCGACTACATCATCGGCGGTCAGATCGTCGGCACCATCGGAACCGGGTCGAACAACGGCTACGACGGCGAATATCCCGGCTGGTCCGAGGTCAGCACGGTCAACGCCAACTCCGCGATCGCCCAGGGCTGGGAGTTCTCCTACCGGCAGCAGTTCACGTTTCTCCCCGGCGTGCTGAAGGGCCTCGCCGGCTCGTTCAACTACACCTGGATCGACACCCACGGACAATACACGGGCACGACCTATCTCACGCGCCGCGACGTCGCGGGCTTCATCCCGCACGCCGCCAATGCCTCGCTCTCGTGGCGCCACCGGAATTTCAGCACCCGCGTGCTCTACAACTTCACCGGCGAATATATCACGAGCTACAACGCCAACGCCGCGCTCCGTCTCTACCGCCTTTCTTATAAATCCGTGAACGTCGGCCTCTCCTACCAATTGCGCCCGAGCGTCAGCCTGAGCCTCGATGTCGCGAACCTCTTCAACGAACCGCAGATCTTCTACCGTGGCCCCAAAGACCGCACGCAACGGACCCTCATCAACTTCGTGACCGTCACCGGCGGCATCAACGGGCGGTTCTAAGGAACCCGTGCCTTTGCGCGTCGGCGAGGTGACAACCTCCGGCTCCACCGGCGTGAGCTCCGTCAGCTTCGCTTTCCGCCACTGCCAGCGCCAGCGAACGCGTGGGCTCACGAGCGCGTTCGTTGCGCTCTTCCTCTTCGCCCCGCTCGTTGCACTCGCGCAGCCGGCGGGGCCGGCGGCGGAAAAACTTGGCGTCGGCCTCTACGGCTCCAACGGCCACCAGCTCGCGCCGGCCACGTTCGCTGACCATCCCCATGCCCGGCTCGTGGCAGTCGCGGGATTGCGGGCGACCACGACGTTGCCCGAAGGCGTGACGCGCCACGCGTCGCTTGAGGCCCTGCTGGCAGACCCGGCGGTCGCGCTGGTTTCGCTGTGCTGTCCGCGGCGGGCGGATCAGGCGCGCGACGCCATCCGCTGCCTCGAAGCGGGCAAACACGTTTATGCGGAGAAGCCCGCCGCGCTCACCGAGACGGAGCTCGATCAGATTCTCGCCGCGGCACGGCGCAGCGGAAAACAGTTTCACGAAATGGCTGGCACGGCCTTCGCGCCTAGCTACGCGATCATGCGGCGGCTCGTGCGCGAGGGCGCGGTCGGTGAGGTGATTCAGGTATTCGTACAAAAATCCTATCGCTACGGCGCCGCGCGGTCGCAGGACGAGGCGATCGATGGCGGGATGTTCTTACAGGTGGGCATCCACGCGGCGCGTCTGGTCGAGCACGTCGGCGGCGTGCGCATCAAATCGATCGCCGGCTGGGAGACCGCGTTCGGCAAACCCGCGAAGGATGCGGGCGAGGGAAAAATCGCCGGCGCCGCCCAGGCCGAATTGGAAAATGGCGGCATCGCCACGATCATCATCAACTACCTCAACCCACCGGGCACGACCCTCCCGCACGGCAACGAAACCCTGCGGGTCTTTGGCACCACGGGCTTCATCGAGTCGGTCGATGGCGGCGCGCGCACGCGCCTCGTCACGGCCGGGCGGATCGTCGAGCCGCTCGCAGCCGTGCCGGCGCTGGATTATTTCGACGCCGTCGCCGCGCAGCTCGTCAACGGCACCGCGATGCCGCTCACACTCGACGAGGAACTGCACCCGCTCCGCGTGCTGCTCCGAGCGAAGGAAAAAATGCGCGCCGCACCCAGCGCACTACGAAAATAGCGCGGCCTCAGCGGCCTCGACGGCTCGCGCCTTGACTCCCACCGTGCCCCGCAATGTCAGTAACCAGCCGGTCGTTCCAATTTCCCTACGCACATTAATCGTCAACTCGGGCTCCCGCCCACTCCCATGAAATCCCCGCTCTTCTCCGCAACCCTCCTCGTTCTCGCACTCGCGCTCACCACCGCTCAGGCGGCGACGGATCCCGCCGCCGTCTGGCGTGCGGCCGACGATGCGCGTGTCGCCGCGATGATTTCGGCCGACCCGGCGAAACTCGCCGCGGTCTTTTCCGACGATCTCCTCTACGTCCACTCCAACGGTAAACCCGACACGAAGGCCTCGTTTGTCGCCGCGATTTCGGCGGGCCGGTCGGTCTATCATTCCGTCACTTATGAGCAGCGCGAATTCCGCGAGGTTTCGCCCGGCCTCGTGTTGATGACCGCGCGCTGCCGCGTGCAGCTCGGCAAGACCGCCCCGCACAACGAGCTCTACCTGAGCGTCCTCGCCGCCTACCGATTCGAAAAGGGCGCGTGGCGTTTCCTTGCCTGGCAGTCAGCCAAGCTCGACGCCGCGCCGGCCGCAAAAAAGTGATTCCAACGTCTGGCCTATTTTGAATTTTCGTAGGCCGTCCGCTGGCGGAAAGTCCGCTCGATCGCTGGCACGATTTGAAGCACACCCCTCAGCGGGGCCCCCGCCTCTTTACGCTTCATCTCCGCCGCGCTTCCCCGCACGGTGACAGCGCCCAACTTCATGCTGCCCTTCGCCCTCACCATCTTCACCGGTGCGTTCCTGCTCTTCCAAGTCCAGCCGCTCGTCGGTAAATACATCCTCCCGTGGTTCGGCGGCGGACCCGGCGTGTGGACGACGTGCCTGTTGTTTTTCCAGCTCCTGCTCCTCGGTGGCTACGCCTACGCCCACGCTGTCAGTCGTTACCTCAAGCCACGCACGCAGGCGATTCTCCATCTCGTCCTGCTCATTGCCGCCCTCGCTTCGCTCCCCATCACGCCCAGTGACGCGTGGAAGCCCGCCGCCGGTGACGATCCTGCTTGGCGTATCCTCGCGCTGCTCACTGCGAGCCTCGGCCTGCCTTACCTCGTTCTCTCTGCGACCGGCCCACTGCTCCAGGAATGGTTCCGCCGCAGCGCCCCCGGCGCCTCGCCCTACCGGCTCTACGCGCTCTCCAACGTCGGCTCGCTCCTCGCGCTCATCAGCTACCCGTTTTACTTCGAAACCAATTTCACGCGCCTCGCTCAGGCGCAATTTTGGTCGTGGGGCCTCGCGGTCTACGCGGCGTCCTGCGGTTTCTGCGCGTGGCGGGTCATCAAAACCTCCCCTGCCGTGTCCACGCCCACTCTCCCACTCTCCGCTCTCCCCCTCTCTACCTCTTTCGATTCCTCCGACCTGACACCGCCCAGCGCCGATCAACGCGCCCTCTGGATTTGCCTGCCGGCCGTCGCCTCGACCCTCCTCTTGGCCGGCACGAACAAGATGTGCCTCGACGTCGCCTCGATTCCCTTTCTCTGGGTGCTGCCGCTCGCGCTCTATCTCCTGTCGTTTATCGTCAGCTTCGACAGCCCGCGTTGGTATTCGCGTTTCTGGTTCACGCTCCTGCTCGTCATCGCGATGATTGGTGTATGCGTTGCGCTGTTCGCGGGCGCCGATATGCCGATCGTGCACCAAGTCGTGGTCTACTCGGCGGCCCTGTTCATCGGCTCAATGATCTGTCACGGGGAACTCTATCGCCTGCGGCCCCCTCCCGCCCAGCTCACCGCGTTCTACCTGTCGATCTCCGCCGGCGGGGCCCTCGGCGGACTATTCGTCGCCCTCGTTGCTCCGGCCGTTTTCAATAACTACTACGAACTCCATCTCAGCCTGGGCCTGCTCGTCGCGCTGTTGTTCGTCGTCTCGGCCAAGGACCACGCTGCACTGAGCCCACGGCAGTGGCGCGTGCTCGCAGCGCTGCTCGCCGTCGGCGCGGTTTACGGCGTCGACCGGGCGCTGACGCCCGCCATCGCGTGGCTGCGCACGAAACCACCTGCGCTGTTTTCAACCCTCGAGTATTTCTGGACCACCTCGCAGGTCGCCGGGCTGCACTGGCCGGTGTGGCTGTTCGCCGGCGTGCTCTTCGGTGCTATCGCGTTTCTGCGCCGCCGCCGCCATCACCCCCTGAACGGCCATCGCGCCACGTGCGGCCTGCTCGGCCTAGGGCTCGCTGGTCTCGTCGTGGTGCTCGGCGCGCAGATCCGCGATGCCTCCACGGGCGTCCTCCTGAGTGCGCGAAATTTCTACGGCGTCCTCTCCGTGCAGGAATACGGCCAAGACGACCCCTCCTCCCACTACCATCTACTGCTGCACGGCCGGATCACCCACGGCATCCAGTTCGCCGCCCCCGACCGTGCGCGCACGATCACGTCGTATTTCGGTTCCCGCAGCGGTCTCGGCCTCGCCCTGCGGACTTTTCCCCGCCAGCAAAACCAACGCATCGGCCTCCTCGGTCTCGGCGTCGGCACGGTCGCTGCCTACGGCAAACCCGGCGACACCCTGCGCATCTACGAAATCGATCCCGCGGTGAAAAAGATCGCGGAGAAACCTTTCAGCTACCTCGCAACCAGCGACGCCAAAATCGACGTCGTCATGGGCGATGGCCGCCTCTCCTTGGAACACGAGCCGCCGCAGAATTTCGATTTTCTCATCATGGACGCGTTCAGCAGCGACGCCGTGCCCGTGCACCTCCTCACAAAAGAGGCCTTCGCCATTTACCTTCGCCACCTGAAACCCGACGGCGCGATCATTGTGAACATTTCCAACCGCTACCTCGATCTCCGGCCGGTCGTGGAAAATGCCGCGCGCGCCATCGGCTTCCAAGCCCACACCATCGAGTGCGAAGACGGCGCCGATGACGAAGAGGAAGGCGCTTGGTGGCTCTACGGTTCGACCTTTGTCGTGCTCAGCAAAAATCGCGCGTTCATGGACAACTACGCGCTACGCAACGCCGCCAGCCCGACTCCTTCTGTCCCCAACAACATTCCACTCTGGACCGACGACTACACGAGCATGTTTCGCGTGCTGAAGTAAGCCGCCACCCCGGTTCACTTCCCCGCCGAGGCGGCACTTCCTCCTACCGCGCCGTCACGTAGGGCTCGATCGCCCGCAACCCCGTCGTCGCGCAGGCCGCGTCACGCTGTACCGCCTCGGAAAAAATATACACCGCGTAGCCGCCGAAGCCGCCGCCGCAATACTTCCAGGCCAGCGCACCCGGCAGATCAGCCCGCAATTCCGCCATGCCTTCCGCGCGCTGCACCGCATAGGACTCCCGCACCGCATCGGCCAACCCGATGAGACTGTTCGCCCACACCGCCTCGCGTGCCGTCGCACCCGCCCGCGCAATCGCATCGTAGTCCCGCGCGCCGCCCACCATCGCCGGCGTGTCATGCTCCGTGCCGGTCCAGTGCAGCGCCATGCGCCCGCGCAAACACTCGCCGCTCGTCTTCACGTCGAGCACCGGCCGCGGCCCACTCCGCCACACGCACAGCCCCGTCTCCGCAATCACCGCCGGATCCTGCCAACCCACGCCGAGATCCAGTTCGGAGCCGATCCCATCCTTGCCGTTCAGCAACGCCCACGCGCCCGAACCGCCCAGCCCCGCATTGCGTTCATAAGGCCACGCCCGCAACGACACCGTCGGTGAAATCGCACAGTTCACGATGAACGCCCCGGGCCGCGCGAACCGCGGCACATCGAGCCAACCGCCACCAAAATCCACGCGCAACGGCGCCACCTCAGGCGCGCGGATAAATTTCACGATCTGCGTCGTCGAGATCGGCGGAAATTGCGGCGGCGTCTTCGCCATCACCACATACTTCGCTCCCACCTGCGCACAGAGCTCGTGCTTCAGCGGCGCGTATTTGTCGTCCTCCGTCACCGCCAAAATATTCGGCCGCAGCCGCAGAAAGTGATCCTTAAAATCAATCCCCTCGTCCATGCCTTCACCCACCACGACCTCGTCGACCATCTCCATCGCCGCAATCAGCGCCCGCTTGTGTTCGTCCGGCAACGAGCTCCGCCTCTGTTTGTGCTGCCACAACACTTCGTTGGACGCGAAACACACGGTGAGGTGATCGCCCAACGCCCGCGCCTCGCGGAAAAACTGCACATGCCCCGCATGGAGAATATCGTAACAGCCGGAAACAAAAACGCGGATCATGATTGGGAAATTGAGAAAGTGATGACCGTGAAAAACGGCCGACCACGCTCGCCGCCCGGGCGTCCGCCCGTCAACGCACGATTTCACCCCGGCTCGCCCCCACGCTTTCTTTTTTCTCTTTCTCCTAATCTTTCTCCCCACACCTCAGCAACCGTCGCGCCCAGCGCCCATGTGGATAATCGTCCGACGAATGTGTGCGCCCCGCCATTGTTCGCCCGACCCGCGCGTGCCACGTTCCGCAGCACCCCTCCTTGTCATGTGCACCCCAACTCTGCTCCGTCGCCTCGCTCTTGCGTCGTTCCTCTGCCTCACGCTCTTCGCCTTCCTGGCCGCACCGCTCCACGCCCAATCCGCCACCGGCACCATCGAGGGTCGCGTCTTCAACCCCGCCACCGGCTCCTACATCGAACGCGTCCGCCTCACCGTCGCGGGCACCGCGCTTGAAACATTCACCGACGCCGACGGCAACTTCCGCCTCGACGGCGTGCCCGCCGGCGCCGCGCAACTCGCCGCCTTCCGCACCGGCCTCGCGCCCTCCACGACCACGGTCGCCGTCGTCGCCGGCAGGGTCGTCACCCATTCGATCAACCTCGCCTCGTCCGTATCCACCGATTCCCTTTCCTCTTCCGCTCCTGGCCGCACCACCGGCGATCCCTCCGTCGTAAAACTCTCCGCCTTCGTCGTCGGCACTCCGTCCATGGACGGCTCCGCGCTCGCGATCAACGAGCAGCGCTTCGCCGCCGAAATGAAAAACGTCGTTTCCGCCCAGGAGTTCGGCCAGGTCGCCGAGGGCAACGTCGCCGAGCTGCTCAAGTTCATGCCCGGCGTCTCCATCGACTACGGCGGCGGCAATGCCCGCAGCATTTCCATCGGCGGCGCCCCGAGCGGCAACGTCCCCGTCACCGTCGGCGGCTTCGATCTGGCGAGCGCCGGCGTCGGCGGCACCGGTCGCGCCACTGCCCTCGACTTCGTCTCGATCAACAACATCTCGCGCGTCGAGGTCCTCCACTCGCCCACGCCCGAGTCGCCCGGCGCCGCCCTCGCCGGCTCCGTCAATCTGGTCCCGCGCTCCGCCTTCGAACGCGCCCGCGCCGAGCTGCAGGGCAGCCTATTTCTCATGACGCGCGACAACGACCGTCACTTGAACAAAACCCCCGGACCCACCCACGAGCCGCGCCGCAAAGTCCACCCTGGTTTCGATTTTTCCTACTCCGTCCCGGTCAACAAACGCTTCGGCTTCACCGTCTCCGCCAATCAGGCCACGCAATATTCCCCGCAGGATTTCGTGCAGCTCACCTGGCGCGGCGCGGGCGCGACCACCAACGGCGCCGCGCTCCCCAACACCACCCCCGACCAACCTTACCTCTCCGATTTCGCCGTGCGCGACGACCTCAAGGAAACCGGCCGCACCTCCTTCGGCGCCAGCGTCGACTACCGCCTCACCGACCGCGACCGCCTCTCCTTCGCGTTTCAAGCCACGCAAAACTACGTCGATTTCTTCGCCCGCACGCTGACGTTCACCATCGGCCGCGTTCTCCCCGGCAACTTCTCGCCGACCTTCACGCACGGCGACCGCGGCACCGGCGCCGGGAACGTCACGGCGCTCAACAACGCCATCAACCGCACCAATCGCACTTACATGCCCACGTTCACGTGGCGCCACACCGGCCCGATCTGGAAAGCCGAGGGCGGCCTCGGCTTCGCGCGCTCCACCAACTCCGACCGCGATATCGATTTCGGTTTCTTCAATAACATGACCGCGGTGCGCAGCAATCTCACCCTCGCCTTCGACGACATCTTCTACCTCCGCCCCGGTCGCATCACCGTCACCGACGGCGTCACCGGCGCCGCGGTCGATCCCTACCGCCTCGACCCCAAGACCATCTCCAACACCACCTCGAATCCCCGCGACTCCAGCGACCGCCGCAAGACCGCCTACGTCAACGCCGCCCGCAATTTCACCTGGCGCGTGCCCTTCACGCTCAAGGCCGGACTCGATGTCCGCGTCGCCGAGCGCGACACCCGCGGCCTGTCCACCACGTTCACGCACACCGGCACCGAAAGCGCCGCCCAGTATATCGACGCCGAATTCTCCCAACGCATCCCGCCCTTCGGCTTCCCCAAAATCGACTGGGTCAGCAACACCCAGCTCTACAGTCACTACATCGCCACCCCTACGCACTACATCGTCGACGCCAACGCCCAGTATCGCTCCATCGTAAATAATTCCAAATACGCCGAGGAAACCATCTCCTCCGCCTTCCTCCGGGGCGACGGCGCCTTCCTCGACCGCCGCCTGAAAATCGTCACCGGCCTCCGGGCCGAGCAGACCAACGTCGAGGCCGCCGGCCCGCGCAGCGATCCCACGCTCAACTTCCAGCGCGACTCCGCCGGCCGCCTCGTCCTCGGCGCCAACGGCCGCCCGCTCACCCTCGCCACCGACGCCCTCGCCATCTCGCGCCTCACCTTTCTCGACCGCGGTCTCCGCGCCGCAAAGGAATACCTCCGCCTCTTCCCCAGTATCAACGCCAGCTACACGCTCCACGAAAACCTCATCGCCCGGGGCGCCTACTACGGGTCCGTCGGCCGCCCCGATTTCAACCAATACGCCGGCGGCGTCACGCTCCCCGACACCTCCGCCGTCGCCAGCGTCAACAACCGCATCGCCGTCAACAATCCCGGCGTGAAAGCCTGGACCGCCGAGACCACCAAGGTCCGCCTCGAATACTATTTCGAAAAGGTCGGCCAAATTTCTGTTGGCGCCTTCCGCCGCGACTTCACGAATTTCTGGAACACCCGGGCCGCCGCCGCCACGCCCGAACAGCTCGCCCTCTACGAACTCGATCCCGCCACCTACGGCGGCTTTGAGGTCTCCACCCAATACAACGTCCCCGGCATTCTCACCATGACCGGCCTCGAGTTCGACTACCGCCAGGCCCTCACGTTTCTCCCTCACTGGGCCCGCGGCGTGCAGGTCTTCGCCAACGCCTCCTCCGTGCGCGCCACCGGCGAAGGCGCCGACAACTTCGCCGGCTTCATCCCGCGCACCGCGAGCTGGGGCGTCAGTCTCACGCGCGAAAAATACAACATTCGCATGCACTGGAACTATCGCGGCCGCCAACGCCGCGGCCTCGTCGCCACCGGTAACTCCATCGAGCCCGGCACCTACAACTGGGGCAACAAGCGCCTCTATCTCGACGTGCTCGGCGAGTATAACCTCTCCCGCCGCTTCGCCCTCTTCGCCAATCTCCGCAATCTCAACGACGCCACCGAAGACTTCGAAATCGCCGGCCCCAGCACCCCCGCCCACGCCCAATTCCGCCAACGCACCGACTTCGCCGCCCTTTGGACCTTCGGCCTCAAAGGCAAGTTCTGAAAGTAGGGCGGACTTCAGTCCACCTTTCCCCACCCCACACTCCACCCCACCGCCCATGATTCCCCCTGTCCCACTCGCCGCTTTTCTCGCCTCGCTACTCACGCGTCAACGCTGCTCCGCGCTCACGCTGCTCCTGCTCCTCGCCGGCCCGCTCGCCGCCCAGTCCGCCACCGGCGTCATCGCGGGGCGCATTGTCCACGCCGCCACGGGACATTACCTCGTCAACGTCCGCATCACCGTCGAGGGCACCGCGCTTGAAACGTTCACCGACGAACTCGGCGCCTATCGCCTCGCCGATATCCCCGCTGGCAGCGCCACACTCATGGCCTTTTTCACCGGCCTCGCTCCCTTCCGCACGACCATCGTCGTCGCCGCCGGCCAAACCGCGACACGCGACGTTGCGCTCGATTCCCTCCGTCTTTCTCCGACTGCTCCCACCGGCCCGACCGCCACCGAAGCCGTGAAGCTCAACGCCTTTGTCGTCGCCACCAACCGCGAGATGGACGCCGCCGCGCTCGCCATCAACGAGCAACGCTTCGCCGCCAACGTGAAGAACGTCGTTTCCACCGACGAATTCGGCGCCGTCGCCGAGGGCAATGTCGGCGAGTTCCTCAAATTCCTGCCCGGCGTCTCCGTCGACTACGTCGGTGGCAACGCCCGCTCCATCTCCATCAACGGCGTGCCGCCCGACAACGTGCCCGTCACCCTCGGCGGCCTCAGCATGGCCAGCTCCAGCGGCGACGGCGGTCGCGGCCGTTCGTTCAACATGGATTTCTTTTCCACCAACAATCTCTCGCGGGTCGAAATCGAATATTCGCCGACCCCCGAGTCGCCCGGCTCCGCCCTCGCCGGCACGGTGAATCTCGTCCCGCGCAGCGCCTTCGAGCGCACCAAGCCGCTTTTCAACTACTCCGTCTCCGCGCTCATGCGGGACAACAATAAGAGCCTGAGCGCCACGCCCGGTCCGCGCGGCCACCCGACGAACAAGATCCGCCCCGGCGCCGATTTCAGCTACTCCGCCCCCGTCAGCAAATCCTTCGGTTACACCGTGTCGGCCGGCTCCGCGTCCCAATTCTCCCCGCAAGATACGCCCGTGGCGCTCTGGCGCGGCGCCAGCGCGATCACCAACGGCGTCGCCTTTCCCTACACGACGCCCGACCAGCCCTACCTCTCGCGCTACTCTTACGAGGACGGCGGTAAATTCACCACGCGCCTCTCGCTCGGCGTCACGTTCGACTTCCGCCTCTCCGAGCGCGACCGCATCTCCCTCGGTTTCCACGCCGCCCGCACCACCATCGGTTACTACAACAAGGCCCTCGTCTTTCAGATCAACCAGGTCGATCCCGCCGGGTTCTCGCTCACGTCCACGCGCAGTCGCGTCGGCTCCGCCGAACTCAACCTCGCCACCGAGGGCCGCGAGCGCGTCAACAAGACCGCCATGCCCACGCTCTTCTGGTATCACCGCGGCCCCGTCTGGAAATTCGAGGCCGCCGGCACCTACTCCTCGAACGTCAACCACCACGTCGACGTCCAGGTCGGGCGCTTCTTCAACGCCACCTCCCGCCGCACCGGCCTCACGATGGCGTTCGACGACGTCCAGCCCGACTACCCCGGCCGCCCCAATCGCATCACCGTCACCGATGGCACCACCGGCGCCGTCGTCGATCCCTACAGCCTCGCCTCCTACTCGCTCGCCACCGCCAACAGCACCGAGAGCCTCATCGCCGATCTCCGCCGCAACGCCTACCTCACCGCCAGCCGGGATTTCCGCGGCCCGGTTCCGTTCGCACTAAAAACCGGTCTCAACTGGCTCGTCTCCCAACGCGACAACGCCTTCAACCAGCCCACCTACAACTTCGTCGGCGCCGACGGCCGCGCCAGCACCACGCCCGTCGACAACGACGATTCCGCCGCGCGCTTTCTCGACCCGTCCGTCTCGCAGGAGACCGCGCCGTTCGGCTTTCCGCTTACCCAGCGCATTGGCAACGACAGGCTGTATCAGTTCTTCCAGTCTACGCCGGCCCAGTTCACCACCGTCCCCGCCACCACCTATATTTCCAACGTCAACAACTCGCGCTTCGCCCGCGAACGGATCGTCGCCGGCTTCATCCGCGGCGACGTCAGCTTCCTCGAAAATCGCCTCAAGCTCGTCGGCGGACTCCGCGCCGAGCAGACCAATCTCGACGGCGAGGGCCCGCTCAACGATCCCACCCGCAACTACCAGCGCGACGCCACCGGCAAGATTCTCGTCGGCACCAACGGCCGCCCGCTCGCCATCACCTCCGACGCGCTCGCCTCCGCCCAGCTCACGCGCGTCTTCCGCGGCACGCAGGCCAGGAAGGAATACCTCACCCTCTTCCCGAGTCTCAACGCCAGCTACGCGCTCCGCGAAAATCTCACCGCCCGCACCGCCTACTACCACTCCATCGGCCGGCCCAACTTCGATCTCTACACGGGCGGCGTCACGCTCCCCGACACCGAGTCGCCCGCCTCGCCCACCAACGTCACCACCGTCGCCAACATCGGCATCAAGCCGTGGTTCGCGCACACCACGATGGTCCGCCTCGAATATTATTTCCCCGGGGTCGGCGTCCTCTCCGCCGGCGCTTTCCGCCGCGACTTCGAAAATTTCTTCGCCCAAAACAACGCTGCCGCGACCCCCGAATTTCTCGCGCTCTACGGCCTCGATCCCGCCGTCTACGGCAAATACGAGGTCGCCACGCAGTATAATCTCTCCACGTCCACGCGCGTCGAGGGCTTCGACGTTAACTACAAGCAAGCGCTCACGTTTCTCCCGCACTGGGCGCGCGGCATCCAGGTCTTTGGCAACTTGAGCCGCCAGCGCGTCACCGGAGGCGCCGCCGATTTCTTCTCCGGCTATCAACCAAAAGGCGCCAACTGGGGCGTCAGTCTCACGCGTCCCCGCTACAACCTCCGCGTCAATTTCAACTACCAGGGCCAGCGTCGCCAGGGCCAGATCACCGCGACCGGCGCCGATCGCATCGGCCCATCTATTTACAACTGGCGCGACGACCGTCTCTACATCGACGTCCTCGGCGAGGTTTCCCTGCGCCGGAACCTCGCGTTCTTTTTCAACCTCCGCAACGTGAACGACCAGACCGAGCGCATCATCATCTACGGTCCTCAAACTCCCGCCAGCGCCCGCTTCCGGCAATCCACCGACTTCGCCTCCCTCTGGACCTTCGGCGTCAAAGGCTCCTTCTGAAAAGGCAGGGCCGGATCTCCGACCCGCCTTCCCCGGGGCAGGCGGTCGGACTTAGCTTGATACGGGAATATTACCGCGACCTACCGCTGCGGTAGCCGCCTGACTTGCGTGACGGGGTGCCAGGCGGATCACCTGGTGCATTTTGCAAGCGAAGCGGTCGCACCGATCGACCCGCGCGCGGCACCGGCAGCGAGCAATATCCGCCCGGGATGCTGCTCGCGCTGCTTGTCTACAGTTACGCGACACGGATGATTTCGAGCCACCAAATCGAGCGCGCGAGTCACGAAAACGTCGCAGTGCGCCCGCGCTGCGCGGACACGCCTCCCGATCACGACACGCTCTGCCCCTTCCGCCACAAAAACGGTCCACTGCTGACCCAAGCCTTCCCGCAAATCCTCGAACGATCCGCGCGCTGCGGGTGCTGCAGGTCTGCCAGATCACCGCGGCGCCGCCGCTCACCGCTTGCCGCCCCGCTCCCGATACTGCGTCGGCGTCATCCCCGTGCAGCGCACAAATGCCCGTGAAAATACCACGGAGCTGCGGTAACCCACCTGCGGCGCGATCGCGTCGAGCTTATCCTCGGTCGTAGCCAGCAACGCCTGCGCCCGCTGCACGCGCATATAAGTAACGTGTTCCATCGGCGTTCGCCCCAGTTCCTTTCGACACAACCGCCGTAAATGCTCCGCACTCAGCGAACACTCCGCTGCCAACGTTCCGAGTTTCCAGTCCGTCGTGAGGTCGCGCGCAACGGTTTCCCACAGAGCGCCGACTCTTGAGCCGCTTTGCCAGGGCCGCGCCCGCCGGACCGCGAGTCCGTGCGCCAATCCCACCCAATGCCGCACCATCTCGGCATGGCGTTCGCCTTCCCACTCGGCGCGCAATCCCGCCAAGACCCGGCCCAACTCCTGCGCTCCCTGCGCCAGCCGCAACGGCGACCCCGCACCGACGAGCGGCTTTGTCCAAGGCGCTTCTTCGTAACGCATCCACGCAAACATCCACGGCTTGCCGGGCACGGCATGAAACGCATTCAGCACCCGCGGCGGCGCCAGACACAACGATCCCGCCGTCACCCGTTGCCAACGTCCCTCCAACCACACGCGTCCTTCGCCCTCCAGCGTCGCCAAGAAATAACTTCCCGACGGCGCCAACCTCACCCGGCTGTAGGGCGAATACACCGTATCGATCCCGAGCCAACCGATGTGCTGCGTCTCCAACTCCGGACACTGCGCCGCCGCCAACGACCACCGCCGCGTCCGCACACCGTCCACTGTGGTTTCTTTCCAAACCGGATTCATCTCCCCCATCAAAACCACTTTCACCACAGATTACACGGCTGAACACGGATCAATTCACCCGCCCGGGTTTTAACCGGTCAGATCATGGCATCCATGGTTAAAAACTCGTCGTCTGACTTTTAGTCTTTTGCGAACCCACTTTTTCCCATGTGGAAAAACATCACCCCAATGTGTGAACTCCACCCTTCCCGCCGCCGCACCCATCGCTTAATCATTAAATACTAGTCTTTCCCCGATTCCACTTCACCCCTTGGACCTTGAACCTCGGTCCTTCCCTCCTCTCCATCTCTCACCTCTCAGCCCGCAACGCTCAACACTCTCCCCATGCCCAACCCTTGGACCGGAAAAGGAAACCCTTACACACGCGAGGAAGTGCGCGCCCGCCTCAGCGCCACCCTCGCCAAAGGTGACGCCATCATCGCCGCTGGCGCCGGCACCGGCATCAGCGCCAAGTTCATCGAGAAGGGCGGCGCCGATCTCATCATCATCTACAACAGCGGTCGCTTCCGCATGATGGGCCACGGCTCCACCGCCGGCATGATGGCCTACGGCGACGCCAACGCCATCGCCATGGAGATCGGCGAATACGAGGTGCTCCCCGTCGTCGAAGAATGCCCCGTCATCTGTGGCGTCCACGCTACCGACCCGCGCCGCCGCATGTGGCACTGGCTCGGCCAGGTCAAAGAAATGGGCTTCTCTGGCGTGAACAATTTTCCCACGCACACCATCGTCGACGGCCATTTCCGCGGTGTCCTCGAAGAGACCGGTATGTCCGTAAAGAAGGAATACGAGATGATCGCCCTCGCCCGCCGCATGGACCTCTTCTCCGTCGTCTACGTCGGCAGCCCAGAGGAGGCCATCGAGATGGCCAAAGCCGGCGCCGACGCCATCATCGCCCACGTCGGGACCACCGTCGGTGGCAGCATCGGCGTTAAAAACGCCCTCGTGAGCTGGGACCACACCATCAAGACCACGCAGGACATCATCGACGCCGCCTCCACCATCCGGAAAGACATCTTCTTCCTCTGCCACGGCGGCCCCATCAACACCCCGGACGACGCCGCCCGCGTCATGGCCGCCACCGACTGCGACGGCTTCGTCGGCGCCAGCAGCCTCGAACGCATGGGTGTCGAAGAATCCCTCACCAACCTCACCCGTAAATTCAAATCCCTGAAAAGGAAGTCCCAGTAGGGCGGGTCTGCGACCCGCCCTTTCCGTTCCCCCCGCCTCACCCGATGCGCCGCCCCGCGCTGCTTTCCGCCCTGGCGCCACTCGCGCTCGCCCGCGTCCTCGCCGCCGCCTCCGCGCCGGTCGTGGACCTAGGCGCGCTCGCGCCTTCGAGCGAAATCCGCGTCACGACCGCCGGCTCCACCGTCACGGTCGAGTGGCCCGTCGACGCCGCCTCCTCCACGGCCATCGCGACCTTTGATCTCGCGCCGGAACATCCGCTCATCGCTTCCCTCGCCACCCGCGCCCACCGCGACGCCTCGCCCCGCCTCGTCGGTCGCGACCTCGAGCCCGCCACCACGATCACCGTCGGCCAACGCGACCTCGCCCGCAACGGCTGGATGGTCTTCTTCGACAAGGTCAACACGCGCCCCTCCCAACGTTTCCCCGTAAAGCGCGCGCTCACCGCCGCGACCGCGACCTCCACCGCCACGCGCGCGCAACTCACCCTCACCGGCGTGCGCGCCGGCGCTTTCTCCGGCCAGCTCGTCTTCACGTTCTACTCCGGCAGCGCATTCTTCCAGGCCGAGACCGTCCTGCACACCGCGGAAAACAGCCGCGCGCTCCTCTACGACACCGGCCTCGTCTCCGCCCCCGGCCAAATCACGCGCTACCTGTGGGTCGACCCCCAGACCGAGGCGCTCACTCACGCCGAACCTGCGCCCGCCCCCGCCTCAGCCGGCTCCGCCTCTGCCTCCGCGCCCACTTCACCCGTCTCCACCGCCTCGCCCACACCCCTCCCCGTCAAATACCGCGTGGTCATCGCCGAAACCGCCACCGGCGCCATCGCCGCGTTTCCCGCGCCGCACCGGTTTCTCTACCCCCTCGATTTCGCCGATAACTTCGGCTTCACCTGGGCCGGCCGCGATCAACTCGCGCCCGGCGACGGCTTCGGCGTTCGCCAGCCGCCCGAAGGCGACAAACGCTACGTTCCGTGGGTCAACGCCCCTCCCGGCACCGACCAGCGCCTCGGTATTTTCTATCTCGTGAGCGCCGCCGCCCCTGCCGCGCTCGCCGCCGTCAAACGCCTCACGCACGACGACCACTACGTCGCCCTCCCCGGCTACAAAACGTTCACCAGCCACTTCCACGTCGAGCACACGCTCGCGCTGCTCAAGGCCCGGACCGACGCCGGCAACACCACCGAAATTCCCGCCGACCTCCGCTCACCCGGCTTCGTCCGCGCCCTCCGCGGCAACGGCGTCGATATCGTCCACCTCGCCGAATTCCACAACGGCCAGACCCCGAAACTCGCCGCCCCACCGCGCCTCGCCCAGCTCCGCACGCTGCACGCCGAATGCGCCCGCCTCTCCGACGAAACCTTTCTCCTCCTCCCCGGCGAAGAGCCCAACGTCCACCTCGGCGGCCACTGGATCAGTTTCTTTCCGCGCCCCGTAAACTGGATTCTCCACCGCGGCCCCGACGAGCCCTTCGAGGAAAAAACGCCCACCGGCGAACCCCTCTACCGCGTCGGCAGTCCCGCCGATATCCTCACCCTCATGGAGCGCGAAAACGGCCTCATGTGGACCGCCCACGCCCGCATCAAGTCGTCCATCGGTTTTCCCGACGCGTATCGGCACGAGCCCTTCTTCAACTCGCCCCGCTTCCTCGGCGCCGCTTGGAAAGCCATGCCCGCCGACTACTCCCGCCCCACCCTCGGCTGGCGCGTGCTCGATCTGCTCGACGACATGAACAACTGGGGCGCGCCCAAACAGGTCCTCGGCGAAGTCGACGTCTTCAAGATCGAGCCCGACTACGAACTCTACGGCGCGATGAACATCAACTACGTGAAGCTCGACCGCCTCCCGCGCTTCACCGACGGCTGGCAGCCCGTCCTCGACGTCCTCCGCCGCGGCGATTTCTTTGTCACCACCGGCGAAATCCTCCTCACCGATTTTTCCGTCAACGGTGCCGGCTCCGGCTCGCCCGCTCCGCGCAACCCCGCCGCCACCGTCCGCGTCCGCGCCAAACTCGATTGGACCTTCCCGCTCGCCTTCGCCGAAATCGTCGCCGGCGACGGCGTAAACATCCACCGTCAGCGCATCGATCTCAGCACCACCCAAGCCTACGGCACGCAGCTCCTCGACGAAACCCTCCCCGCGAAAAACTGGCGCTGGGTCCGCCTCGAAGTTTGGGACATCGCCGCCAACGGCGCCTTCACCCAACCCGTCCACCTCAACTAGCTCTGTCTCCTCCGCATCCCAAGTCTTCCGCGTCTTCCCCTCTTCCGCGTCTCCCAAGTCTTCCATGAATCCCGCCGACCGCCGCTTCGTCCAAATCGCCGACGCCCTCCGCGAACCCAACGCCTGGACCAATAATGAATGGCTCTGCCGCCCCGACCTCGTCGCCGCCGAAAAACTTCTTCTCGTGCGGGCCAACATGGACCCGCTGCACTGCCACCCGTTTCACTATCACCCGCACCGCGAGGAAATCATCTACGTGCTCTACGGCCGCGCCGAACAATGGGTCGGCAACGAGTATCGCATCCTCAGCGCCGGCGAAATGGCGCACATTCCGGCCGGCACGGTTCACGCCACCTACAACCCCCACGCCGAGCCGCTCGTCTTCCTCGCGATGCTCTCCCCCGCGAAACTCCCCGACGACCTCGCCCTCGTCCCCGACCCCTTCGACGTCTCCACTCAAGAACCCTGGGCCAGTCTCCGCGACCACCTCACCCCCTGCCGCACCCGCAGCTAAATCCAAGATCCTTGAACCGCTGATTTTCGCTAATCCGCACTAATCCCAAACCCTCTCGCCTCTTCTTCGCTGCTTCCGCCCGCCTTGATTCGCCGATTAGGCTAATCTTCCGAGTCCGAAAAATTAGCGATCATTAGCGGTCAAAAAAATTTCCATGAAACGCCTCCTCATCCTCGCCACCCTCCTCGCCGTCGCCCTCACGTCCGCGCTCTCCGCCGCCGACGCCCCCCTCCGCGTGTTCATCCGCTCCGGCCCCAAATCCCACGGTCCCGGCGCCCATGACCACCCGCGCTTCCTCGCCGAGTGGGTCCCGCTCCTCAATTCCCGCGGCGCCGTCGCCTCCGGCGGGAACACCTTCCCCACCGCCGAACAACTCGCCGCCACCGACGTCCTCGTGCTCCACGCCCAGGAAGCCGGCAACATCACCGAGCCCGACCGCGCCAATCTCAACACCTACCTCGCCCGCGGCGGCGGCCTCGTCGTCATCCACGCCGCCGCCGTCGCGAAGGACACCGATTGGTATAAAACTATCATCGGCGGCTCCTGGCGCCAAGGCACCACTAAGTTCCTCGAGGCCCCGATGCATCTCTACTTCATCGACCGCGAACATCCGATCACCCGCCACGCCTCCAACTGGCAGATGAACGACGAGATCTACTACGACATGGATCTCGCCCCCGAAGCCCACGTCCTCGCCACCGCCTACACACCCAAAGCCATCGACACCGGCGGCCGCGGCAACCGCGAAGCCCAGGCGCGCGCCGCCGAAGCCGTCGCGAAAAATAAAGCCGTCAACATCTACGACATCCAACCCCAGCTCTGGACCTACGAGCGCACGCTCCCCTCCGCCACCAAGCCCTACCGCGCCTTCGTCTCCATCCCCGGCCACCTCTCCGTCAACTTCGACCGCCCCAACTACCGCGCCATTCTCCTCCGCGGCATCGCCTGGGCCGGCCAACGCAAAAACCCCGACGAACTCTGCCGCGCCGACGAACTCGGCGACGCCCTCCGCTACCCCGAGGGCGGCCCGACCGCGCCTGCGAAAGCCGCCGCCAAAATCCAAGTCCACCCGGACTTCAACCTCTCCCTCGTCGCCTCCGAGCCGCTCATCAACAAAGTGATGAACATCGATTGGGACGAAAAAGGCCGCCTCTGGGTCTGCGAAACTCCCGAGTATCCCAACGGCCGCCGCAAGCCCAACACCCCCGCCAATTCCGCCCTCCCGCGCTGGAAAGACTCCGGCTCCCACAAACCGTTCGTCGCCGACCGCGACCCCGAAGACAGCATCTCCATCCTCACCGACACCAACGGCGACGGCATCATGGACACGAAAAAGGTCTTCGCCGACAAACTCGAACTCGTCACCAGTTTCGTCCTCTACAAAAACGGCGTCATCGCCGCCACCTCGCCCGACATCTGGTATCTCGAAGACACCAACGGCGACGGCGTCTGCGACAAACGCACCAAGCTCTACACCGGTCTCGGCATCAATGATACGCATGCCGTCATCAACAACCTCCGCTGGGGTCACGACGGTTGGATCTACGCCACGCACGGCTACAGCCGCGGCGACGTGACCTCCGGCGACGGTTCGAAAAAATTCGGCCCCGACGGCTCAGGCGTCGTCCGCTTCAAACCCGACGGCTCCGCCTTCGAGCAATACTCCTCCCGCAACGGCAACACGTGGGGCCTCGACATCACTTGGGACGGCCAAGTTTTCTGGACGCAGCCCACGAGCGGCACCGTCTTTTTTCACTCCGTCCTCCCCGAAAGCGTCCTCGCCAAAGGCAAACTCCCCGGCACCACCTCGTGGAAGGGCCTGATCACAAACCAACGCTCTTTCCCCGCCATGGAGTGGCCCGAGCAGGCCTACGTGCAGATCGACCAAGTCGGCCGCTTCACCGCCGCCGCCGGCTGCGCGATCTATGAAGGCGGCGCCTGGCCCGCCCAGTGGGACTACAGCTACTTCACCACCGAACCCACCCTCAACATCGTCCATCACCAATTCGTCCGCCGCGATGGCGTGAGCTACTCCGTCGAAAAGGAAAAAGGCCGCGAGGAAACCGAGTTCATGCGCAGCACCGATCTCTGGTTCCGCCCCATCGAAAATCGCGTCGGCCCCGATGGCGCCCTCTACGTCGTCGATTTCTACAACCAGGCCGTCATCCACAACGACACCCGCGGCCCCGTCCACAGCCAGACCAACGCCGCCGTCCGCCCCGACCGTGACCACTACTTCTCCCGCCTCTGGAAAGTGCAGCACAAGGAGGCCAAAATCCTCCCCGCCGTCGCCCTCGACCGCAAAAATCTCCCCGGCCTCGTCGCTGCGATTCAGACGAGCCCCAACGCCCATGTGAAAAAACTCGCGCTCCGTCTCGCGCAGGAAAACTTCCCCGGCGACGCCCGCGTCACCTCGCTCTCCCGCCCGATGGGCAGCTCCGCCCTCGCCCGCTACGAAGCCGCCCGCACCGCGACCACGCCCGCGCAACGCGCCGCCGTCCTCGCCGACTTTGCCGCCGCCACCGATGATTGGACCAAGTCCGCCCTCATCGCCGCCGCCAGCGAACACGCCGCCGACTTCCTCATCGATGCTCTGGCCCAACGGAGCGGCGGTTTCCAACCGCCGACCCTCGCCCCTTTCGTCACCGCCCTCGCACCCTCCGTCGCCACAGCCGACATCTCCCGGCTCGCGACTGCGGCCGCCGCCTCTCCCACTCCCCTCGCCGCTGCCTTGCTCCGCGGACTCGCCGCGTCCTCCGTAGCGGCGAGCGCCAGCGAGCCGGCCCTCGCCGCCGCGCTCAAAACCCTCCTCACCGCGCCCGACACCACCGCCGCCGCGCTCGGTGTCGCCGCGAAATGGGATACCGCCGGCGCTCTCGCCGAGGCCGTAGCCGCCGCCGCCCGTCGCGTCCTCGCCGATCTCGCCGATGCCAAGACCCCCGCCACCACGCGCGCCGACATCGCCACCGCCCTCGTCGCGCTCCCCGCCCACCGCTCCGCCGCCCTCGTGAAAATCGGCGCCCTCCTCAGCGACCCCGCCACTCCCGCCACCGTCGCCGCACCGCTCATCGCCACCGTCGGCGAGCTCGCCGGCCGCGAAGCCGTCGACGTGCTCATCAACGCCTTCGTGCAGACGAAGTCCGCGCCGATCTTCGAGCAAATCCTGAAACGCCCAGAGTCCGCTCTCGCCCTCGTCGCCGCGATCGCAGCCAACCGCATTAGCCCCGCCGCCCTCGGGCCCGCGAATATCGCGCGCCTCCGCCAACATCCCGCCACCAAGGTCGCCCGCGAAGCCCTCGTCGTCCTCGGCGCCACCAACACATCCACGAAAGCCAAAGACGATCTCATCGCCCAGCTCCTCCCCGCGGTCCAAAAACCCGGCGACGTCGCCAACGGCCGCACCCTTTACGCCGCCGCTTGCGCCATCTGCCACAAACTTGGCGACGTTGGCCTCCGCGATGTCGGCCCGCCCCTCGCCGGTATCGGCGCCCGCACCGCCGCCGAATTGCTCACCTCGATTGTCGACCCCAATCGCCAAGTGGAGCCGAATTTCTGGCAGTGGAATATCACCACGAAAAAAGGTGAGACCTTCTCCGGCGTGATCGTTTCCGAAACCACCGCTGCCCTGATCGTCCGCAACCAAGGCGGCGACACCGAAGTTAAAATTGCCGACATCACGAACCGCGAAAACACCCGCCGCTCGCTCATGCCCGAGGGTTTCGACGGCCTAGGCGCCACCGGCCTCCGCGACATCATCGCCTACCTCGCTGCCAACTCTTCTCCGGTAGCGGCGAGCGCCAGCCAACCGACTCCCTCGTCCACCACCACCGCCGACCTCACCCCTAAATCCGGCGGTCGCGGCGACGCCCCGCTCCCCGAATTTACCCCGGTCGTCTGGGAACCCGGCAAGACCCGCGTTCTGATCATCGGCGGCGGCAGCTCCCATAAATTCGGCGAATTCTTCGGCAAAGCCGACAGCGCCACCCTTCGCGCCGCCGGCTACACGGTAAACTACACCGAAGACCGCGACCAAGCCGCCGCCGAACTCGCCGGCGCCGATGTCGCCGTGATCAGCGTGAATCGGAAATTCTTCGACACCCCCGCCTACCGGAAAGCGCTGTTCGCCTTCGCCGCCGCCGGCAAAGGCATCGTCATGCATCACCCCGGCACCTGGTATGGCTTTGCCGAGTGGCCCGAACTCAACGCGCAAATCGTCGGCGGCGGCGCCCGCGGCCACGACAAGATCGCCAAATATTCCGTCAACGCCTTGCAGCCCGCCCACCCGATTCTCAAAGGCGTGCCCGCGAGTTTCGAAGTCGAAGACGAACTCTACTACATCAACGCCGAGCCCGAAAAAATCCCGCCCGGCACCTCCCCCATCGACGTCCTCGCCGAAACTTCGCCCTCCCTCAAATTCAAGCAACCTCACCCCGTGGTGTGGACCACGAAGCACCCCACCGCCCGCATCGTCGGCCTCACCATCGGCCACGACCAACGCGTCCACGACCTCGACCCGTTCAAAGCCCTCCTCACCAACGCCGTGAAATGGGCCTCCGGGAAATCGGAAAAGTGAGAAAGATGAAAGTGGGAAACCCGCCGCCGCACCTCGCCTCCTCGTCGTTTCCCACTTTCCCACTTTCCCAATTTTTCACTCTCCCACTTTCATCCTTCCCTTTTTTCCGCTGATCGCCGTCCGCGGCACCCTCGACCGCAAGGGCCGCCAATACGCGGCGGTCGCGCAAAGTTACCGGCTCGTCTCACTCGCCAAAGTCCGTCCTTGCTCGTCGCGCGGCGCGATCCATGAGCGATCTCATCGAGCCAGGCTGGGGAGTAATTCCGTCGCGACGCTCGCTCGAACTCCTCGCGCCTTGGCGCAACACGCACTTCACCTCCGATCTTGCGGGATCTCGTTGCTTGCTCGACCAGCCCGGCGTGCACCAGACCGCCGTTCGCCTGCACCTCGCTGAATGCGATGCCTCCACTGGCTCGCTCCGCGTCTAGCCCCGGCTGCGGGTCCTTCCGGGATTGACCAAGGACAAGTGCCACGAGGCGGACAAGGCCTTGGGGTGTTCAATCTGATGCAGGTGAAACCTTCTTCGTTCCACGAAGGTTCCGATCGCCGAGCAGCTGCTCAGTGCCGTTTGTTTCAAATTGGCCGAGTTGTTGGCATCTGGCCGCACGCCCCGCTATGGTTGGCGCGTCGGTTCATGAAACCTACCGACGAAGCCCTGCCCGCATTCTTCCAAAAAACCCAGGCAGCCGAACGCCGTCCTTTACTCATTCGGGCAGGCGCGACAGGCGGCGCTCCTCCGGCAAAATAGCAAAAATCCGCCCGCGGACGCTGCGCCCGCCCCCATCCGTCAACGCAGTCAGGGCACGTCGTAAACTTCCAGCAATGCCGCGCCCGGCTTTCCATCGGCGCTCTTCACCCGCATCGTGTAGACCCCGGGCTGGAGCGTCAGCACCAGCGCGGCGTCGTGGCTCGTGCCTTCCATCAGCCGGAACGCACCAGAACGATCAAAAATTTCGGTCAAAGACTTGATCACCTCCGGATCTTGTCCCCACGCTTCGTTGCGCCGGATCTCGTCGCTTCCTTTGAAAATCGCGAGCTGCGGATTTTCCAGTGCGTCCGTCAGGCCAAACCCGGCCAACGAGGGACCGACTGCGCGCACCAACACCTGCCGCGGCGTGGTGCCGGAAATCACAAATCCGCTCGTGAGCGCATCGTCGCCACCGGTCACTCGCGCCAACATCGAAATATTGCTCAGCGCCGCGCTCGCGCTGCCCACTGCGGACGAACTGAAAATATAATTAATTTTTTCGCCCTCGCCCACCTTCTTGCCGATGAACCGGCAGGCGACGCTCGGACCGCCTGAATCAAACACTTCGAGAATACCGTATTGAAGCCCATCCAGAAAAGGCCCCTTCACATACGGTCCGCCTTTGATCTCACCGGTGTGGGTCAGCGACGCTGCGTGCAACACCGTCAACGGCGCGCCGCCACCCGTCGCGTAATCCGAGTTGGTGCCATCGTCATAGGCCAACCCGTGCATGTCGCCGCTGAGCAGCACGACATTGGTGATGCGATTGTCTTTGATAAAATTCGCAATCTCAGTGCGCTCGGTCGCATAGCCATCCCAAGCATCGTTTCCTAATGCCGGCGCGCCGATCCAAGGCATCGAGCAAAACCAAAGAGTTAACGGGAAACCGGCATCGCGCGCGTTGATGAGCTCCTGTTTGAACCACGCCTTCTGCGCTGCACCCATTTTGGTCTTCGTCGCGCTTTCCCTTTGGCTGGCGGAAACTGCTGCGCTCCGCAAATCCGTCAGAATCACCCGCACGCGTCCAATCGTAAATGCCTGCGAAACCGGGCCTCCCACCGGCGCTATCGGGTAGTGCGGAGTGCGCTCCTTGTAAACGGTGCGGGCTGGTTCGCGGCCGATCGCGTTGGTATCGGAATCGTTGCCGCAAAAATCGTGGTCGTCCCACATATAGGCCAGTGCCACATTGCGATACAGCGCCGACTGCACGGGGTGGTTCAACACCGCATCGTAGTTCGCACGGTAGTCGTCGACGTTGGTGCTGTTGGTGTCGTTATAGTGGAGATCCCCCATGTGGATGAACATCAGCGGCCGCTCCGCCGCGATCGCATCGAAGGCCCGCTGGTCCGGCTTGCGGTAATCACTGCACGAAGCGAACGCGATCTTGAAGGACCCGCGCCCTAGGGGAAACGTCCGGAGCCGTCCCCGTGAAATCAGTTCGGTCCGCAACACACCCGCCACTTCGATTCCGTAGAAATAGTCGGTGTCGGGCTGTAATCCTTGCACGCTCAAAGTAAGGGTGTTGCCCGACGCAGCCGCCGTGGTGCCGATCGCAGAAAAAACCGCCGAGGTAAGCGCTTGATTGGGACTGATCTGGAGTCGCGCGCGCTGGCCGGCGGCGTTCAAGCGCACCACCACGCTGGCGCTCGTCGGGGTTACATTTCCGCTCCAAACCCCGCTCGCAAACGGCGACGGGGTTTGCGCGAACGCAAACGACGTCGCCAAAGCGAGCCATAGGGTCAGTAGACAGCGTGTCATAATCTTCGGGGGGGGCGTTCCATAACATCGACCCAGTCTACCCTAGCGCAAGCCGCATCTTATGGGTATTAGGACCGGTATTCACCGCTTGTAGACCAATCCGATCCTGCAATTTTTTGTTACAATTCGATCACAATCAAACAATCGCTCGATCTCTCAGCTGAAACCCCTCACTGCTCTAAGCGTCACTCTGCCAGTATGCTTCGCCCCCTCCAAACGGCCGATTTTGGTCCAGCGCTGTCGTCATCGACGCTTCGTTTGATCGTATGAATCGGCTACCATTTCCATGAGGCGCACTCGCCGTCCACCTCTTCGTTTTTTTTCTGCGCTGGTGGGTGCACTTGCCTTGGTCGCGAGCGTAGCCGTCCGCGCGGACCCCGTGATCAACGAATTCATGGCGTCGAACACCTCGACGCTCGCCGATGAGGACGGCGCGTTCTCCGATTGGATCGAAATCTACAATCCGGACGCCATTGCCGTAAACCTCGGCGGCTGGTATTTGACCAACGACACCCGCGACAAGAAAGAATGGGCCTTCCCGACCGTCGTCCTTCCCGCCCGCAGCTACTTGGTTGTCTTCGCATCGTCGAAAGACCGGCGCGATCCCGCCAAGAATCTTCATACCAACTTCAAGCTCGATGCCGATGGCGAATACCTCGCTCTGATCAAGCCCAACGGCACCACCGCCGCGACGGAGTTCTCCCCCGTCTATCCCGCTCAAAAGGACAATATTTCTTACGGCTCCGCCCTCGTGGCCGCTGGCAGCCCAAGCCTCGTGACCTATCTGCAGACGCCTACGCCCCGCGCCGCCAACAGCGCCGCCCGCGTGGTCGAGCCGACCGAAACGGTAAAGTTCTCCCGC
>Ga0209829_10000268_pt1 | contig 48610 bp, 46 predicted proteins | sample C_140205_EF_Meta_FD_187311 | JGI IMG/M metagenome (GOLD analysis project Ga0209829, IMG submission 187311) | Freshwater microbial communities from Lake Croche, Canada to study carbon cycling - C_140205_EF_MetaG (SPAdes) (version 2) | ecosystem: Environmental > Aquatic > Freshwater > Lake...
CCCATGGACTGGTATTATCATTTGAGGCAAAGGCTGAAAAGTCTGAGGATCAGCAGATCCGAAGATGCCTGGTCGGGGAAGACCGGCAGATAAAAGGCACAAGATTCACAGAGGAAAGATTGGGGGAGGTTTAGGATACGGGATATGGGAGTTGGGGGGAGCCTCTCAAGCATTGAGAATCTTAATAAATTCCGCCGGAGTATAGACCTCGGCGCCTTGCCGTTTGTGGAGCGGGAAATGCTTCTCATTACCTGTCACGAGAGGAGTTTTGGCGGCCAAGGCAACCTCAAGGAAGCAGGCATCGTCTTGATCGGGAAGTCCCTGCAGTGCCTGCGTGCAGAGTACCCGAATGGAATCGTGGACAATGAAATCCAGGATCAGGTCTTTCTCCGCAACAGTGAAATATTTCCTGAAATTCTCTCGCGCGAGCACTGCGGAGTATTCGGCGAGAATCCTATCATCGATCGCGAGGGAGATGTCCCCGGCCCTTAGAAGATCAATAATTCTTCCGGGTGGATTCCCGGGGCTCATGAGTCCCGAGACAAGGACATTGGTATCAAGGACAACGATCATTTCCTATCCCGACGTACTGCACTGATCTCCCGATCAACTTCTGCGGAGTTGCACTCGGCACCACGGGATCTGATCGCCGACACCGTTTCGGAGAATAATGCCCTGCGAACGGCCCGGAGCGTGCCCTCAACCCCTTCAGGTGTCACGGGCAGGATCAGGGCACCTGGCTTCCCATCCTTGGTAAGAATCAGCTCTTTGTCACGCTGAAGCATTTCCCACATCGACTTTGAATTTTTTAGCTCGCTGACTCCTATGTAGTTCATTTTAAAACTCCTTTAAAAGGATCGTAGGCTCTTTTAAAGAAAGGTCAAGGGGCGGCGGAGTTATCGGGAATCGGCTATAGGGAGGGGCAGTCGTGGAGAGTTAGAACGTTAAAAGGTTAAAAGGTGGGAACCAATCTATACCCAGATTATTGTCTCTCCACGACGCTCTCCCACGGCACGATATTGTTCGTTTATCCTGACGGACCAGACGTCGTCATATCCGGCAAGTTTCTTAAAGCGAAGGGATGGGTGATCTACGTTGCCGGCAAAGAGGCTATATGACCTTCTGGCCGCGATGCGTATTCTGGGATCCAGCTCTCCGTAGGCCCGCCAAAAGCTGGGACGAACCCGTGAAATCACAGACGCTTCAGATCAAGAGGTTCATCGGTCTCAAGAGCTGATGATTTCAGGAACTCATCCAAGCGAGGGCGTGGCTTTTCTTCCAAGATTAGCTTCTCCCATTGATCGTCTCCCTGCTGAAGAAGAAGGAAACGAGCAAAATCAATCACCTCCAGCCTCTTCTCAACTGGAAGCGCTTCGCAGACTTCAATGATCTCAGCGGTAGCTCCACTCACATAGTGAGATTATTATAGGAGGAAGTCAGGAGCAAGGGGGATGGGCTAAAGGAAAGGCTGAAGGCTAAAGATCTGATTGGTAACAGGTATAAAAGTGAAAGGTGGGAACCAAGCCGAGGGGAAGGAGCGCGGAAGACTAAGACGTAGTCATAGCCCCTTTGGGGGCGGCACGGCTTTGCGGGCGGCAAGTGCCGTCAACCAAGCCGCTCCGTGTTGCCCAGCGCTCGCGCCTTCAAAAATCAGCAACTTGCCATCCAGCGGCCATCATGGGATTAAATCAGCGGTTCCCTAGGGCTATCCTTGTCCCAATCAGGCATAGAGTAGGTGTCTGATCTCAGCTCTTACGGAGCCGCTTTTGGGCAACCTCTTTCCCTCGACCGGATCAGAACTGCCCAATCGGGCCTCCGTCTTCACAAACGACTCGATAGCTTTTTCAAAATCAGGATCCTTGCGGCGGTAGGAACGCAGTGCCTTCAGTGTATCCTCCAGCTGCTGTTCCACCTCCAAGTTACGCTGCTGCACAAAGAGCTTCACCGCTTCATTGATGAGCCGGCTCTTCGGCTGTTTGAGCAACTTGCTCACCGGGTAAGCTCAGGATGTGGACTCACTACGGGTGAGGAAAACGTCATCCGCGTTTCTTGCGGTTGCGGCTCCTCTTCTCGTCAGGCGCGCCGCTTCTCCGCGATCACCTCGCGGATCACAGCGAGCGTCTCGCGGAGGTTCCTCTCCAGCGTGAACTCCGAAGCGAGCGCTGAGCAGGCCGAGTGTGCCTGATCAGATCTGGCTGCGTCACTCATGATACCAAGCCATTTGGAGAGAACTAAGTCCAGCGCAGCATGATCAAAGGGTTCGGCAATCACTTCACCATGGACTCCCGGGGTCATGATTTCTGAAACTCCATTGGCCGCCGTGGTGATCACCGGAAGTCCGGCACTGAGAGCCTCGAGAGTGGCCAGCGGGAAGGGATCAAAGAGCGTAGGAAAGAGAAAGAGATCCGCTGCATCATAAACCAACGGCATCTTTTGGACACCGCCCAGAAATCGTACTGAAGACGATGCGTAGCGCTTTTGTGATCCGGATCCGGCAACAAGGAGCTTCACTTTCGGATCATTGAGTGCCTCCACGGCACTGATGGCAAATCGCAGCCCCTTACGTTCCCATCCCGTTCCGACAAAGAGAAGGACCCTTTCATCAACCGGAATCCCGAGTTCCTTGCGGGCAAGAGCACGCTCCTCGGGTGTGGTGGCCGAGCGGGTGGGTACTCCATTCCGGATGAGGGTAATCTGATTCTGCGGGTAGTCGTAATACTCGCCGATCTCGCGGCTGATCTTATGGGAGAGGGAGATGACGCGACGTGTGGCGTCAGGGGTGAAGAGTTGCTTCTCGAGACGCAGCTTCTCCCGGTGCTTCGGACTGATCCGTTGGAAGAAGCGTGCCCAAGGTGAAATGTAGCGGGAGCGCTGCTGAAGCCATGCGGCATGGAGTCCCTCGTCAGTCCGGTAGAGATCGCAGCCGGGGACCTTCTCCACCGAGAGGATCAGGTCGAAGCGGACCCCTGAGGCAAGCTTCTGCCTCTCCACTTCGGCGCTGTACTCGGAGAGGCTCGCACCCTTGCAACGAAGTATCTCGCCGCCGGGCCACGCACTCTCCGGCCATTCCGATGTTCCCAGCAGCACGACGCGGTGCCCCTCCCCTCTCAAACCCTCCGCCAATCCCTTGAGATAGGCCTCCACCCCTCCGGTCGGAGAGTATCCGCGACGCAGGAAGCCGATGGAGAGAGATGGAGACACCAGAAAGTGAAAGGGTTAAAAGGTTGAAGCGTTAAAACTAATCATTCATTAAAGGGTTGAAGCGTTAAAAAGTTGAAGCGTTAAAAAGTTGAAGCGTTAAAAAGTTGAAGCGCTAAAAAGCTTGGAACGATAAAAGAGCACCAGAGATTTCTTTTAGCCGACCTTACTTGCTCCTTTTTCCCTTTTAACATTTTAACTTTTTAACCCTTTACTATGGACTCCGAAGACCCCCTCGCTCAGGAGTTCCTCGAGTATCTGGGTGACGGGAAGAACTACTCTCCCCAGACGCTCCGCTCCTACGGGCAGGCGCTCGGTCAGTTCCGAGCCTTCCGTCCCACGCTGGCATGGACAGAGGCAACGGCCGATGATTTCCGATCCTACCTCTTCGATCTGATGAAGCGGAACCGCTCCCGCTCGACGATCCGCCTCAACTTTGCCGCGCTCCGCAGCTTCTACAACCACCTCACGGATCGAAACGTGATCCCCTCCAATGTCCTGAAGCTGGTCTCTCTTCCAAAGCTGGAGAAAAAGCTCCCCGAGTTCCTGACCGTGCCTCAGGTGAGCGCACTCATGGATCAGCCAGCGTCCAGAAAGAAATCCAAGCAGGCCCCCGAGTGGATGGCGGCGCGTGATGCGGCGATCTTGGAGCTCTTTTACTCCTCCGGCCTGCGTCTTGCAGAGCTAGCTGACCTGGATGTCCGGGATCTGGACCCTATCGGGGAGAGCGTCCGCGTTATGGGCAAAGGCTCCAGAGAGCGCATTGTGCCCGTGGGAGCACTCGCCCTGGAAGCTCTCTCTCATTACCGCCATCAGGCACATGTCCAAGCAGGTCCCCTCTTTCTCAATAAGAGCCGCAAGCGGCTCGGGCATCGCTCGATCTGGCTCCTGCTCAAGACCTATGTCCGAGAGGCAGGCCTCCCAGCCTCTCTGAGTCCCCACAAGCTACGCCACTCCTTTGCCACGCATCTCCTCGACAACGGAGCCGACCTGCGCAGCGTGCAGTCTCTTCTGGGCCATGCCAGTCTGACCACTACGCAGATCTACACCCATGTGACCACTGAGCGACTCAAGCGGGCCTATGACGCTGCCCATCCCCGAGCTTAAAGTAAGTTTCAAGGGGGGATGATTTTCACTAAGCCCAAGCTGGAATCCCCGGCCTTTTCAGATCTACTATAAGGGATTATGCCCAGCGTCTTCATCAAGACTTACGGATGCCAGATGAACGAGCGTGACTCCGAGCAGGTGGCACGCGATCTGCAGGATCGTGGTCACACCCTGGTGGGCCACGAACGGGATGCCGATGTGATCCTGCTCAATACCTGCAGCGTCCGTGAGATGGCCGAAAAGAAGGCCATCGGCAAGATGGGTATGCTGCGTAAGTTACGTCGAGAGAAGCCCAAGCTGGTGCTCGGCTACATGGGTTGCATGGCCCAGCGATTGGGAGGGGATCTGGAGAAGAGCTCCCCCCATGTCGACCTTGTGGTCGGCACGCAAAAGTTCCACCGTGTCGCCGATTATGTGGAGGAGGCTCTTCGTAAGCGGGAGGAGGCTTTCCTTCTTGAGGATACAACAGAGCTAGGAGCCGCCATCCAGCCGCACATCCCAATCGTGGATGTCTCACCGGAGGAGGGATCTCAGAATACGATTCGAGATCACCTTCCCGAGAAGAAGAAGGAGGCCACTTCCTTCATCTCGATTATGCAGGGATGCAACATGCACTGCACCTTCTGCATTGTGCCGACAACCCGTGGTCCGGAGCGCGGGCGACCGATCGAGGGGATCGTCAGCGAGGCCCGCACCCTCGTCGAGCGCGGGATCAGAGAGGTGACGCTACTAGGACAGATCGTGAATCTCTACGGGCGACATGAGTTTCCAAAAGTGGACGGGAAGAGTCCCTTCGTGCAGCTCCTCGAAGCCCTCCATGAGGTGGAGGGTCTGGACCGCATCCGCTTTACCTCTCCCCATCCGATGGGATTCCGCAAGGATCTTGTCGAGTGCTTCGGCCGTCTTCCCAAGCTGATGGAGCATGTCCACTTACCCCTCCAGTCGGGCTCCGACTGCATCTTGAAGGCGATGCATCGTCCCTACACGGCTGCGGCCTACCGGAAACTGGTGGCCGATCTCAGGGCCAGCCGCCCCGGGATCGCCGTGAGCACGGATATCATTGTCGGCTTTCCCGGCGAGACTGAGGAGGACTATCAGGCAACGCGTGATCTGGCCGAGGAGATGGAATTCGACGGAGCTTTTATCTTCCGGTACTCGAAGCGCGGCGACACTCCTGCGGCAGAGATGGAGGATCAATTGACGGAAGAGGTCAAGGAGGCGCGTAATCAGGATCTCCTCTCCGTGGTCAATGCCTCTGCGTCCCGCCATCTCGAAGCCTGCATAGGAACTCGTCAGGAGGTCCTCTGCGAGGGGGCCAGCCGAAATGACCCCACCAAGCTCTCAGGCCGCACTCGGACAAACAAGATCGTGATCTTCGAGGGTGGAAACCGCTTTCACGGCCAGATCTTTGACGTGGCGATCACCTCGGCGAGCGCCTCCACTCTCTACGGCGATCCTGCCATTCATGAAAGCGACCCTTTCACGGCATGACCTCTCTCTCCGGCACCTCTCCCGACCCCAAGAGTGGTTCCCATAAGAGTGGTTCCCACAAGAACACTCCCAGTAGACCAAGTGCTGTCAAGCGGTCACAACCATCCAAAAGAGAAAGCAAAAGCCTCGGAACCTCCTCCGACATCCCCAAGAAAACAGTCTACCGCCTCTCCCTCTACCTACGTTGCCTGGGACTCATGGTGGCAAAGCGGGAAAGCATCGTCTCTTCAGCGGCGCTTGCCAGTGTGGCCGGAGTCCAGCCAGCCCAGTTGCGCAGGGACCTCGCTGCATGCGGCCCTCTGGGAAAGCGCGGCACCGGCTACGAAGTCGTTCTGCTGCGAAATCGGCTTGAGGAGATCCTGGGTCGTGCCAGCCTCCAGCCTGTCATTCTCGTAGGAGCGGGAAACCTTGGCCAAGCCTTGCTTAGCTACAAGGGATTCGCACGGGAGGGATTTGAAATCGTAGCGGCCTTTGACCAACGTCCGCTGAAGGCTCGAGCTGGAAAGATCCCCGTCCAGTCAATGGGTCGGATGCGCTCTGTAATCACCAAGGGTGACATCCGCATGGCGATCCTCTGCGTTCCGGGATCTGCCGCTCAGCGGGTAGCTGACCAACTTGTGGAGGCAGGCATCCATGCGATTCTTAATTTCTCCCCCGCAGTCCTCCATCTCCCTGAGACCGTGGCCATCAATCACGTGAACCTCGCCATCGAACTGGAGAACCTCAGTTACTTCGCACGATGAGCCGCCACGCATCGATTGAGGAGGGTGTCATTACTTGTCCTGAGTTTGATCTTCGGATGACTCTGGAGAGCGGGCAGACCTTTCATTGGACACCTGACACCACGGCTGGAGGCACTGCCTATACCGGCTGCATCGGGACGACCCCTTTTCACCTGACACAGCGGGGGAATGAGCTTCACTACCGCGGTGGTCCCAGTGCCATGCTGCATCACTACTTCGCCTTCGATCATGATCTGGAAGCGATCCGAAGCTCCTGCTCGGGGCACCTGCCCTCGCATGAGGCTGCTTTGGCCTGCCGGGGACTCCGCATCATGAGGCAGCCACATTGGGAATGCCTTGCGACATTCATCCTCTCGCCGATGAAACAGGTGGCCCACATCCGACAGATGAGCCTGGCACTCCGTGTGGCCTACGGATCGCCACTTTCCGGCACACCCGTCCCCTCGTTTCCAAAGCCAGAGGTCTTGGCAATAGCCTCCGAGTCAGACCTTCGCTCCTGCGGTCTGGGATTCCGCGCAAAGAGCCTCCACGCCACATCAAGGCTTATTGCAGAGGGTAAATTCGACCCTGAGTCTCTTGTCCCGATGAGCACATCGGAGGCTCGCGATGCTCTCTGCTCCCTTCCCGGAATCGGGCGTAAGGTGGCAAACTGCATCCTACTCTTTGGCTACGAGCGACTGGAGGCAGTCCCCGTTGATGTCTGGATTGCGAGGATCCTTGGATCGTTCAGATCCAGGAAAGCCACGCCGGAGCAGCTTGAGAGCTACGGGGAGAAACTGCTGGGTCCCTATGCAGGGTATATCCAGCAGTACCTCTTCCATCAGGCCCGTACGGGCAAGCTGCTGATCCCGAAAAAGCCAAACCTTAAAAAGAAAGCGAAGACGCCCTCACCTCTTCGAAACGTGGCACGGAAGCCCATCCCAGCATGAGTGCCGCTCAGATCACAAAGAAAGCGGGTACCCAGCGTAAGCAAAAGCGCTTCCCGTTTTTCCTTCTGCTCTCCTGCCTCATCCACGCAACGCTGATCCTCCTGATCGCCCTCCTCTTTGCGCGTCACTTTATCCAGAAAGCGCCTGAGCAGGAGCCCCCTCCACCGGAAGTCACCTTGGAGATCACTCCGCCTGAAAAGAAGGACCGACCTTTCGTCGAGGCGAAGGAGGCAGCCGAAAAAGCGCCCGAGAAAGCCCCTTTCCAATCCGACGAACACACCAAGGCAGCCAGTGAGCTTCCCCCGGAGGGATCCCTGCCTCTCCCGACCCAACAGGGAGTGGAACAGTCAGCCCTGGAACTTAAGAACCAGCGCCACACGGCTGGAGAACAACCGGCCACCACCGCGGAGAAACCTGTGCCGCCCAGCCCCCAAGCTCAACCGCCATCCGCTCCTTCATCTCCCACTACCCCTCGTACTCCTCCGAATCCTCCGATTCCTCCGGCACCAACTCCCACACCGCTCCCTTCACCCTTGGCGTCCCCCCTTCCCACAAGAACGCCGCCACCGAATAACCTCAAGCTGCTCGAGCCTCCGAAACCGCAACAGAGCCAACCAGAGTCGCAACCTCAACCTCAGCCACCCCAAAAGACTTCGACCGCTTTGCCCTCTCAGCAGGCTGCACCTCAGCTCCCCTCCCAGCAAGGTGCCCAAGGTGCCAAAAAAGGGTACCAACCGGAGACCAGGCAGACGGTCATCCGAGGCAACATCTCCAATCGTGGACGCTCCTCCGTCGCAGCCGAAGCCACACCAATCGGTCGTTACAAGAAGTCGGTTGCCGATGCCATCGGATCGCGCTGGTACTACTATGTGAACGAGCGGATGGGACTGCTGAGTATTGGCACCGTGGATGTGAGCTTCAAGGTTGGCCCCTCAGGAAAGGTCACCGGACTTCATGTCGTTCACAGTAACTCGAATGAGTCTTTGACTGATTGCAGCCTCCGTTCAATCATGGATGCCAAGTTGCCGCCAATCCCTCCTGATGTGGCAAGAACACTGCAGGATGGCTGCCTCGAGATCGACTACAGCTTCACCATTTACTGACCCATGCTCACTCACTCTCTCCTAGCCGCGGCTCTTCCCGGCTTCATCAAGTTTTTTGCCCAGGGTGGCTTCTTCATGGCGGTCCTGGTGGTCCTCTCGATTTTCTCGCTCGCCGTCATCCTCCAGCGTGCGCTCGTGATCAAGATGGACAGGGCACTCCCTCCCGACATACTCCGCTCCGTGGCAATCTTCAAAGAAGGTTCCTCCATCGAGTCCCTCCAGAGGAGCCTGACGCTCGATTCCTCCCCCCTTTCACGCGTTCTTCTGAGCGTCATCCAGCACAAGGACTGGCCCCGTGCCGAGATCCTGGAAGCCGTGCAAACCCGCGCACGACACGAGATCTCACGCCTCGAGTCGGGGCTCGTTTTTCTCGAGATCACGACCGGCATCTCTCCTCTTCTGGGACTTCTGGGAACCCTCTCCGGTCTTGTCGGAATCTTCGGTAACATCGGAGCCCATGGTGATCCCCAGATGGTGGCGAACGGTATTTCGGAGGCTCTCAACTGCACCATCGTCGGTCTCGGCGTCGCCGTTCCCAATCTGATCGCCTACAACTACTTCACCCGTCGCGTCGAGGTGATCGCCATTGATCTGGAGTCGCTGACCACAGACCTCATGGCGAAACTGGCCATCGGAAGAAAGTAAGCGCCCTCCTCCATCACAGAGATAGGGTGCGGTAATTCTCACACTGGTAAATCCGCACCTGCACCTCGCGCCCATTGATCTTTAGTGGAATTTCTTGGAGTAGTCCGACGGCCCCGAATGCTCCCGTGATGGTTTGTGGCAACTCCTCCTTGGCTTCCGTCGTGATATAGAGGGCATTTCGACCGAGGAACGGGCTGGTTGTTTTTTCCTGAGTGTAAAGTGTGTCCTTGATCCCGGCCCCCACAGCATCGGGGTAAGCAGGCCAAAGAGCATAGGAGCTATTGAGACTTGGTGACTCGGCCACGAAGACAGAGGGGGCACCGGGGCGCTCGGGATACTCAATTCTGATTCGCTCGCCAAGCAGTGAGGCGAGGCCGGGCGTCGAAGCAATGAGAAATGATTTTTCGCCGCTGGCATCCGGTCGCCCATCTCGGAGGGTAAGGAGAGCCTCGGCCAGATGACTCATTCCTTTGACACCTTGGGGAGAGAGGCAACCAGAGGGAATCATCGCCGGATCAGCCAGCACCAGGGCACTGATGCAGGTCAGGATGAGGGCAAGAAGGAGCACAGCCCAACGCAATCCCCGCCCCCGATAGGCGAGTGAGACAAGGAAAGGAACAATCAGTGCCGTGATCACAACGAGTAGTCCCAGCGAAAAGACGTGCGAGCCCATCTGAATGGAATCAAACGAAGCAGCAACACTGCTCCACTGGATCCAGTCATGCTTGGCATTCCACGAGAGAGGAAGCACCCAGCCAAGAGTCAACAGGCAGAGAGCTGCAGCAAATCCTCGCCATGGGATCGTCCTGAATCCCTGCATGACGAAACACATGGCAAGAGCGACAGGGAGCAGCCATCCGATCGGCTGGTAAAAGAGCGTGCTGATCCCAAGTGCGGTCCCAAAGAGCGCCCAAATTCTAAGTGACGACCTGTCGCTTCCCTCCCTTGATGCAACCGCATGCCATCCGGCCACGATGGTGAGAAGTATCAATGAGGCCGTCACCATGGCTCCATCCATGACGAGCGAGGCCAAGTTGACCGTGGGCAGAAGATTGACCCCCAGCACCCCCCAGAGTGCTACAACAGTACGGCGCGGAGCCACTCTTCTCCCAATCCACCAGATGCACCAAGAAAGGAGCAGCACCGCAAGAGGGGGAATCCATCGGAGAACGAGCAGCCCCGATCCTCCGAATAGTTGCAGGAATGAGAGCAGGAGCGGCACTCCAGCTGGTCCTTCCACGTAGCCCCCGGCGGGATGGGCGGCACAGACGCTGAGAAATGCCTCTCGCTCCGTCATCGCCCCGCTTGTCGCCACTGAGATCCGAAGAACTGTCAGAGCAATCACCGCAGCCCAAAGCATCACGGATTGGCTGATCGCAAGATTGCTCCCAGGGCTTCCGTTGCTCCCAGCGTGTTTAGATTGCTTAGGGTGAGTGGAATTTTTAGAACTCATGATTGGATCGCTGCGCTTTGTTCTTTTTCCTGTATGCCTCGCTCTTCAGGATCGGACTATCTCGCGGTCAGTTCGGGATACTTTTCCGCAAGGCGAGGAGTCACACGGGGCCCCAGCTTTCGCCAGAAGAGTTGAAGCAGGCTCACGGCAAGCCATGCACCCACTGCTCCTAAAATCATGCCGGCGAGCACATCAAGCGGCCAATGCGATCCGGTGTAGACCCGCGAGTAAGAGATCAGCAGGGCCACCGGTAAGTAGAGCCACCCCCAGCGGGGAAAGAAGAGGATGAGAACGACGGCCACAGCCATATTGTTGGCGGCATGTCCTGAGGGGAAGGAACGTCCCTCACGTGGCCGATCTGGTGTCAGCATGCCCGGGAGTTCAGGAGCCTCCGTTCCGTGGGGAAAGTGAATCACCGGACTCGATAAAACGCCGGCAATCTTGGGAAGCGCCATGATGGTCGAAGTCGGAGGTTCTCCCAGCCTGACAACCCTGACTCCAGGCTCCACCTGACTCGGCCTCGGGCGGCTGACTGCATGCTTGAGAAAGTTCACCCCGATGCCATCACACAGCCCGACGGCCAACCCCGCAGCCAAGATTGCCGCACGGAATCTGAAGTTTCCAAAGATGAGCCCCAGCAACAGGAGAGTAGCGAGCCACGGGGCCCATGCCCCGAAGTCGGCCATGAAGGAGAGAAGGCGATCACTCCATGAGCAGACCCATTCTCGGTTGATCAGGATCTGGAGGCTCTGGTCCATGGTGAGATTGTGAGAGAAAAACAGGGAAATGCAGGTTAATAATGTTGGAACGACGCTGGCTGAACCCTTTTCCGAAAGCTGCAGCACTTGAGGGAGAGAACCGCGCCTTGGTGGACATATCCCTTACGCCACGTTTTAACGCATCACTATTATAACCTTTTTAACTCCTTCATTCATGGGTTAAACCGTTCCTTAGCTTCGTCAACTGTGCTCTCTCTTGAAATTCTGGTTCCTCGTTGATTGTCAGCACGGATCGAGATCCCTACAATGACCTGAATGTCAGTGTCCGGCGCATCCCCACTTCGATACCTATGAGGGAGATGTCACGCACTCGGATGATCGCGGAGCGACAGAAGCGTTATCCCCTTTGGAGACTCATCCACCTCCTTGGATCCCTAAAGCTCGCTCTACTGCTTCTCTCCACGATCGCCATTGCCTGCGCCGTGGCCACCTTCACCGAGTCTCGCTTCGACTCCAGCGTGGCACGCGTCTGGATTTACAAGGCCCCTTGGTTCATCGCCTGGCTTGGCGTTCTCTGCATCAATCTGTTCGCCGTCACCCTCACACGCTGGCCGTGGCAGAAAAAGCACACGGGTTTTATCATCACCCACTACGGCATCATCCTGCTGCTCATCGGGGCGGTGATCGGCTCCAAGTTCGGCTATGAGGGGAATGTCACCCTACGCACGGATGGTCAGCCACAACACCGGATCATTACCGACCGGAGCTGCCTTCAGGTGGAAAGCCCTGCCGACAGCTACCTCTACCTGCTGCCACTCGATACGCGCTTCCTGAACCCCTCGATCGCTTCACCTAAATATCTACCCGTTCCGGGGACCTCGCTTCGAATCGGCATCGACGCTGTTTCCGAGTCTCTTGTTCCGGAGCCAAGGCTTATTCCAGCAATCGGCAACGCTGCTGGCACGGCGCTTCTCATTGGCTTCTCAAGCGGCATGATGCATCAGTCGCTCCATGTGGGTCTCGGCACTGGCGAAGGTGCTCCCCGGACTCATCAATTCTTCGGACGGGCTTCAATCACTCTTGCGGCAAGCTCTTCGTTGCTCCCTCCCCATGACCCGGAGGGCAAGAAGCCGTGGCTCGACCTGGTCCCCGCCAAGGAGCAAGTAACTTTATTCTACAAACTCGGCCGCGGAACCAAGGTCATCTCCTCAGGCGTTCTGAAACCGGGCGATGAGCTCACTCTAGGGTGGGCCGACTGGAGGCTCCGCCTCCTGGAGATTGCCCGGGAGCGAACGATTGCCAGCAGCCCCGCACCAGCTGAAACGGATGCCTCTAAGAAAAGCGAAGGGGGAGTGCCTGGATTTCACGCCTTCCTCACCTCTCCGGGTGGCCACCGTGGAGAGGCAGCATGGATCGCTTCCGGTGAGGTGGTGCCTCTAATTCTTGGTCACGATCTTGTCCGTTTGGGCTACGGACTTGAGCTGAAGAATATTCCCTTCTCGATTGCCCTCACCGACTTCCAGATACCTCGTGATGAGGGCACTGAGACCCCGTCAGACTTTCGCGCTACCGTCCGATTCAAGAATCTGAAATCCGGAGACGAGAAGAGCGGGGAGATCCGCATGAATCATCCCGCCTCCTATCCGGGCGGTCTTCTGGCCAACATGACGGGGTTCAACTATAAGTTTTCACAGGCTGAATGGAATCCCCAAGATCTCAAAGAGACAACGCTTCAGGTCCTCTACGACCCGGGGTGGCTCTTCAAGTGGGTGGGATCTCTTGCAATCTGCCTCGGCATCACCACGATGTTCTATATCCGTCCCCGATCATGAAAAGGATCTCCATTCACCTGCTTGTGGCTCTCATCAGCACGGTTTCAATCGCATCGTCCTTTGCCGAGCTCTCCACACCGGCCTTGGAATCTTTGATCATCCAGGAAGGAGGCCGCAAAAAACCATACCTAGTTTTTAGTGAAGAGATCCTGCGTTCCCTCACCGGCAAGACCTCGATTGCCCTCAATGGCCCTGGCAGCCCCAAGAAGGATGCCGTATCCGTGGTCACCGGCATCTGGATGGATCCCTCCACAGCATGGAGAGGGAGGGAGCTCATTCTTCTCTCTAACAGACCACTAAAAAAGCATCTGGGACTCGACGCCACCCGGAAGTTCTTCAGCTGGAACGAACTCGTGGCCAACGATGTGCTTGCCCAGGATCTCTTGGAAGCCTCCGAAACCCAAAAACGCGATCCTCGGGCCAAACTGGTCGGCATGCAGAAAGAAGCTTCGGACGTCGCCATGAGGATGAATCTCTTGGATAATCTCCTCCGGGGTGACTCTTTCCGCATCCTGCCTCCTGAAGCGGGCAATGAATGGCTGGCCCCCTCCCCTGACGAGATGCCACTCACTTCCCTTCGTGGCGCGTGGATTCAAGGGAATCAGCAGCTCTTTGACCGGACTACGGAGGATTTCAAGGCCCTGGTAGCGCTCACTGGAGCAGCACCTCCATCATGGAAGATCTCCCTTGAGGTGGCCTACCAGAAAGCCCACCCCTTCCGCTGGGCCTGGATCCTCTACGCGGCTTCCGGCATCATCCTCTTGATCTCTCGAGGCTCGTGGGAGAGGTGGGGCTACCGTGTTGCGGCATCAGTGGCCGCCATCGGATTCCTGCTGCAAGCTGGCGGACTCATCTCGCGAGTCCTCATCGCCGGCCGTCCTCCGGTCACCAACATGTACGAGTCGGTGATCTGGGTCGCTTTCGGCACGATCCTCTTTGCGCTGATCTTCGAGCTGATCTACAAGGCCGGCTCCTTTCTGCTCGGTGCCGTTCCCATTGCCGTCGCCTCCCTGATTCTAGCCGACAGCCAACCGGTGATCCTCGACCGCTCGATCCATCCCCTCACCCCGGTGTTGCGTGATAATTTCTGGCTCACTACCCATGTCCTCTCCATCACGTTGAGCTACGCTGCCTTTGCGCTGGCTCTAGGTGTCGCTCATGTTGCCTTGGGGCGCATCATCGCGGGTCACAAAGCATCCGACGCTCTCTACACTTACCTCTATAAGACGCTTCAGGTCGGAGTGCTCCTGCTGGCCATAGGCACAATCTTGGGTGGAGTCTGGGCCAACTACTCCTGGGGGCGCTTCTGGGATTGGGATCCCAAGGAGACTTGGGCCCTGACGGCTTTACTAGGCTACCTCTTCCTTCTCCATGGGAGACTCACCGGTCTCTGGGGCGGGTTCGGGCTAGCGGTCGGCTCAGTGCTTGCATTCATGAGCGTGCTCATGGCCTGGTACGGGGTAAACTTCGTGCTTGGGGCCGGACTCCACAGCTACGGCTTCGGCACGGGTGGCTTCCCACTGGTGATCACCTTTGTCGCCTTCGAGTTACTCTTCCTACTTGTGGCCTTCCTCAGAAAGAAGAGCGCCCAGAGAGCATAGGTTACCCAAGTGAACTCCAAGGCCGTAGGCCCGCACAGCTACTCAGCAAGCCACCTTTCACTAACTCCTGTCCTGTTCCCTACTCGCGGATCCCAACGGAGGGATTGGCTCGGACGCCCACGGGTGAGCTACTCAGAGGGATCCCATTGGCACTGGGACGGGTGATCGTACCGTTTGATGCCGAGCCTTTGGCGTTGTTACGATCACTCTGATAAAGGTTTGCCCCCTTGCGCTTGAGGACAAAGGTGTTGTTATCCCCGTAGAATTTCCAAGGACCATCCGGGACACTTCCTGCCTCGACAAATTTCCAGTCGCAGATGTCATTTTTACCCATTCCGAGGTAGTCGCGCACAGCAGGAGAGATATCGAGTCCAGCTCCACGGTTCAGGTTTGGCTTGGGGCGCACGCTTCCGTTACCAAAGACATACTGCCAGTGATCCGTTCGGAAGGGACCGCAATCCTCCCACTGGGCAAAGGCCGTCCGCCCACCATGGTGAATGGCAATCCAGCGTCCCTTCAGGACGGATTTACCTGACTGAACGAAAGCATCGCGGAACCAAGGGATCACACCTTTGGCCTCGGCCTTGGTGTTCCCGCGGGAGATATCACAATAGGGGAGTGCGATGTAGAAGGGGTTCTGCCTGGGCGTGAAAGCGGTCGGAATAAAGTTACGCCGAGAGGCGGGTTCGGGATTGTCATAACCACCGTAATTTCTCGCCCAGTTGGAGTCCCAAGAACTCTTGTTATTGGGCACGGGATTGCGCGCAGTGGGACGTTCTCCGATCCAAAAAATCGTGGTCATGATGTTCCGATGCCACGGATATTTCCCGAATCCCACAACTGGAGCACTCGGGGCGCTCACAGGAGGAGGGCGGTAGCGCTCGATCGCCTTCGAGCGCATTTCCATCGCCATCTTCTCAAAATCAGCCTGGGTCATGGCTCCGGAATCACCGGAGATTTTCGATTTGATCTCCTGATACAGAGAGGAAGCCTCCGCCATCGAGGGGAGAGCCATCATCACTGCAAGGGGTAGAACTAGAAATCGGGGTGCAATCACCATGTAGTCTTTAAGGGTAGGGCAGGATCAAGTCGGGGCAAGGGGAAATCCCCTCCCCAATCTGTTGGAGTGTAAGTAGGAAAACAAAAGCGGGGTGATTCTGTTTCGCCCTTAATCTGTTTTCAATTCAACGGATGGGTCTAGTAAACACCTTCCCATTCGGAAGAATCATGGACCCAACGCTGAGAAAGGCAGGGAGTTCCTTCTGGAGGAACTCCCCCTTTGCCTTGGGTCGCCTTACGCCGTGTACGTGGTCGAGGCTGTGGTGCCCCCGTGACCGGTCCAGTTCGTGTGGAAGAACTCACCCGCTGGCTTGTCGGTGCGCTCGTAAGTGTGGGCGCCGAAGAAGTCACGCTGGGCCTGAAGGAGATTCGCCGGAAGGCGGGCACTGCGGTAGCTGTCGTAGTAGCCTAGGCTGGCGGTGAAAGCGGGGGCTGCCACGCCGCGCTCGACGGCGGCCACGATGGCGCGGCGCCATCCGCTCTGAGACTTCGCGAACACCTCGGTGAAGAAAGGTGCCAGCATGAGGTTCTCGAGTGTTGGATTGGCCTCATAGGCCTCCTTGATGCGGTTAAGGAAGGCGGCACGGATGATGCACCCACCGCGCCAGATGGTGGCGATGTCGCCGAAGTTCAGGTTCCAGTTGTAGAACTTGCTGGCTGTTCCAAGCAGATCAAGCCCCTGAGCGTAGCTGACGATCTTGCTGGCGTAGAGGGCGTCTCGGACGTCATTAATGAACTGCTGGCGGTCCCCGGTGAAGGGCATGACTTCGAGAGCTGGGAGGATCTTGCTAGCCGCCACGCGCTTATCCTTCATGGAGGAGAGGATGCGGGCCTCAACAGCTGCGTTGACAGTTGAGAGGACGATGGCGTGCTCCACGGCATTGCCGACGGTCCACTTGCCGGTTCCCTTTTGGCCGGCCTTATCGAGGATGAGGTCGACGAGGGGCTTGCCGGTCTCCTCATCCTTCTTGTTGAAGATCTGCTCGGTGATGTCGATCAGGTAGCTGTTGAGCTCACCCTTGTTCCACTCAGCGAAGATCTGATGGAACTCTTCGGCTGTAGGGTTGATGGTGGTCTTCAGGATCGAATAGGCCTCGCAAATGAGCTGCATGTCACCGTACTCAATGCCGTTGTGGACCATCTTGACGTAGTGCCCAGCCCCGTCTGGACCCATGTGACGGCAGCAGGGCTCACCCTCCACGATCGCGGCAATCTTGCGGAAAATAGGGCCGACAGCATCCCAGGACTCCTTCGAGCCACCAGGCATGATGGATGGGCCGTTGAGCGCACCCTCCTCACCTCCGGAGACTCCTGCACCGACATAGTGAAGCCCCTTTTCCTTGAGGGATTTTTCACGGCGTTGGGTATCGGTCCAGAGGCTGTTGCCACCATCGATAATGATGTCGCCCTTATCAAGAAGGGGGATCAACTGCTCGATGACGGCGTCCACGGGGGCGCCGGCCTTCACCATGATCATCGCTTTACGCGGGCTGGCCAGTGAGGAAACAAATTCCTCGAGAGTCTTGGCTGCATGAATCTTCTTACCCTTGGCCCGGCCTTCGGCAAACTTTTCGGTCACCGCCGCTGTGCGGTTGTAAACACTGACAGAGAAGCCTTTGCTCTCCATGTTGAGGACAAGGTTCTCGCCCATGACGGCGAGGCCGATGAGGCCGATATCACTTTTGTTATTACTCATAAAATTGGAGATTCAGGTTGTCTGAAAGAGTTCAAAACCCTATCTCCCATGCAGGCTGGTTGGCAATCGAGATCTCTTCCCCTCAGGCTCCTGGAGGCGCCTGTTAATTCAAAAGGGAACGATTCTTCCAGAGGTAGGCAAATCCCGAGTAGATGGTCAGAACGACGGTGATTCCGATGAGCCATGGTCCGACCCACTTCCCGAGAAAAAGGAGCCATCGTGTCTCATCGCCGAAGCAGTCTCCCGCTGCCAACAGGATCAGGAAGAAGAGGATCGTGATCAGTTGCCAAGCGGTCTTGTGCTTACCGAGATGATCCGCCGGGAGAATGATACCCTGACCGGCAGCAAGCTGGCGAAGGCCGGTAATGAGGAACTCCCTTGTGATGATCACGATCACTGCCCAAGCGGGGATGCCGACATGGTATTCCTTCGTGGTGATGAGGCAAATTAGCGCGGAGGCGACAAGCACCTTGTCGGCAAGAGGATCCATGAGCTTACCAAAGTTGGTCATCTGGTTGAACTTCCTGGCGAGGTAGCCGTCGAGCCAGTCGGTCGCCGAGGCGATTATAAAGAGTACCAGCGCGATCACATCGCCCCAGTGGGTGTCCGCAGAGAGGAATGCGACGAAGAACGCCGTCAGGACAAGCCTTCCGAGGGTGAGCTTGTTGGGGAGGTTCATGGCCCTTGGTCGGGGACTGCATCCTCCTCGATCTCCTGACGAAGCGGCCTGGAGAGAAGCGGGCGGATGAATCCGTAGGTCAGGAAAAGAACAAAGAGCACAGCAGGCATCCACTCGTAGTTCAGGCCGGCAAACGCGAGCACGACGATGATGAGCAGGAAGCGGGGAAGGGAGCGCTGGGAACGCATGTTAAGACCCTTGAAACTCGGATAACGCACCTTGCTGAACATCATGAATGAGAGGAAGAGCAGAAGCGCAGGTAGGGCGAACTTCCAGCGTCCGATCGTGCGCTCACCCTCATCGAGCCAGAGCATGAAGAGCGTGAGCGATGCGATCAGGCCGGCGGCCGCGGGGATGGGAAAGCCGACGAATTCGTTGGAATGATCCTTGGCGTCGTGAGGCTCTTGGGCCTCATGCACCGTCGCGGCGATGCAGTTGAAGCGGGCCAGACGCAGGGTACCGCAGAGGAGGTAAACGAAGGCGATGACCCATCCGGTCTTGTGAAAGTCCTTGAGGACGATCTGCCAGACCATCAGCGACGGAGCCAGACCGAAGGAGACCACATCGGCTAGGGAATCGAACTCCCTGCCGAAGGGGCTTTCATAGCCACCCAACCTCGCCACGCGGCCATCGAGCAGATCGAACACGCATGCTCCCAGAATGAAGGCCAGAGCCGTATGGTAGGAGTGAATCGCCGATTCCCCCCCGTTGTTAAGCAGGGCTCCCTCGATGATTTTGAGCACCGCAGCAAATCCGCAGAAAAGATTCCCCGCCGTCATCAGGTTCGGCAGGAGGTAGATTTTGGGTTCGTACTTGCTCATGAAACTTGGGGGATCAGCTGGTCAGTGGATCAGAGCGATAGGCCATCGGAGGATGGGGCGATCAGGCAGCCATCCGGGCGATCGCCGTCTCGCCACCTTTCATTTTCTGACCCACGGTAACGAGGACCTCTGAGTCGAGGGGAAGATAGAGGTCGGTGCGGGATCCGAAGCGGATCATGCCGAAGCGCTCCCCGCGCACCAAGACTTCTCCGACCTTGGCCCAGGGGACAATGCGCCGGGCGATCGCCCCGGTGATCTGCTTCACGCCGACTGCCTTCTCCAGCCGGTCCTTCGGGCCGAAGACCCAGTAGAGGCTCTCGTTCAGTAACGAGGCCTCGGGCTTGCGGGCATCGAGGTAGAGACCGCCCCGACCTTCCGTGAAGAGAACCTCTCCGGCGATTGGAGCACGATTCACATGGACATCGAAGACGGAGAGAAAGACCGAAACACGCTTCATCCGGCGTTTGAAGAACTGATCCTCTTCGACCTCATCGACCATCGTCACCGTTCCGTCGGCAGGGGAAACGGCCAGCGAGGGATCGGCGGGCGGAATCCGCTCCGGGTCGCGGAAGAACCAGAGGGAGAAGACGATCAGGGCCGCAGCGAGCACCATTACCGACTGCAGGTGAAGTAAGAACGAAGCAATCCAAACGATTCCAAGGATCAAGAAGATCCATCTACCTTCAAAGAGTGCTCTGGCCGGTTTTTTCATGCGGTCGAAACCCTAATCCACCCCCTTCCCTTACAGCGAGACGATAAATCAGGGGATTGAATGTGGAAATCAAGAAGGCAGGAGATTCTGTAAGGATCGTCTTTATGTCCCCTCTTCTTGAGTTCCTGAGTTCCATATTCAAATTTTCTGGATTAACATAACCACATGACGACAGCCACCAGCGAACCGACTCCGGACCTCACCATGGAGGAGCTTCTGGGGATTTACCCCGGTGCACGCCGCACACTCTTCCAACTGCATCATATCGGCGGCTGCAGCAGTTGCGGGTTTTCTCCAACGGAAACACTCGCCCAAATCTGCGCACGCAACGGAGGTCTTGATCCAGTCGTCGTACTGGGAGAAATCACGGAAGGCCACCTCAAGGACGAAGCTCTTCTGATCTCCCCCACCGATCTTCTTGCAAGGGTCGCCAATCCATCGACACGCCTCCTCGATATCAGAACACGAGAGGAGTTTGAGGCCGTAGCTATTCCCGGGAGCCGCCTGATGACCCAGGAGATCATGCAGGAGGCTATGAATTGGCCCAAGGAGACGACCATCATCCTGATCGATCACACTGGTGGACGTGTGCTCGATGCAGCCGCCTATTTTGCAGGCCATGGCTTCATCGAGGTCAAGGGTCTCAAGGGGGGCATCGACGCCTACTCAGATCAGGTCGATTCCTCCCTCCCCCGCTACACGACCGAGGAGGCATGACAAGAAAGGAAAAAGGCAACATGGTCTGCAGCGGATCGCTCGGAATGCCTTTTCATTTTTTCACGTTCTAACTTTCTAACGCTTTAACTTTTCCCCCATCACCCATCACCTAATTATGAGCGACGATCAAACCAAGGCGACGCAATCGATTGAGGAAGCCGCCAAGAATCCCAAGAATCTGGGCGAAATGGAGAATGCCGACGCCGTCGGCACAGTAGGCAGGAGCGACTGCGGTGACATGCTGCGGATGTGGGTGAAGTTCAAAGATGAAGATGGGCGCAAAGTCATCGATCGTGCTACCTTCCAGACATTCGGCTGCCAGACGGCTATTGCGGTTGCGAGCATCGCCACCGAAATGATTCGAGGAAAGACGGCTGGAGAGGCGCTCGCCATGTCAGGGGAGCAACTCTCCTCACCACTCGGCGCCCTCCCACCGATGAAGATCCACTGCGCTCAACTTGTGGAGGATGCTCTGAAATCAGCCCTCGATCCCTCGGCAGTGAAACCAACCCCTTCAGTCATCCCGTCCGGTCCAACCCTCGCTGATCAGATCGCCCCTGCTGGAAAAGTGAAAATCTCCTTCCTTCCGAAGAAGGGGTAAGTCAGTTCGCGGTTAGCAGCCTCGCACTTTTTCACCCTTTTAACCTTCCACCCTTTTACCCTTTACCATTTAACTTTCTTTTATCCATGCATGCTCAACAAGAAATCGTCCTTAAGCGCGACACAGACGCCATCCAGATCCCAAGCGGCAACCCTCTTCAACTTCCCGCCGGCACGAAGGTCATGGTCACCCAGTCTCTGGGTGGCACCTTCACCGTGGCAACACCTGGGGGACTGGCACGCATTGATGAAAAGGATGCCGATGCGCTGGGACTTGAAACCTCTGCCATAGTAACCCCCGTCAAGACCGCTGTCGAAGGCTCCCTTGAGGAGGCTGTCTGGAACCAGCTTAAGACTGTTTTTGATCCCGAGATTCCTGTGAATGTGGTCGACCTTGGTCTCATCTATGAGTGTCAGCTGCAGCATCCCGAGGCAGGGGGCACCAAGGCTCACGTCAAGATGACCCTGACTGCTCCCGGTTGCGGCATGGGCCCCACCATTGCCGCAGATGCGCGCGGCAAGATCCTGACTCTCGAAGGAATTGACGAGGCTGAGGTTGAGCTTGTCTGGGATCCAGCGTGGAACCAGAGCATGATCAGTGAAGCTGGGCGCATGAAGTTGGGTCTCGTCTAGGGAACCGCTGATTTAATCCCATGATGGCCGCTGAATGGCAGTTGCTGATTTTTGAAGGCGCGAGCGCTCGGCGACACGGAGCGGCGGGAGCGGTTTGGGTAGTTTTGCCGTAGGCAAACCGGACAGGGCGAGCCGAGCGGGAGCGAGCGGGTCAATACCCGCAGCGGTCTCGCCCGAGCGGGCGACGCCACAACATCGAGTGTCGGGAGACACGATGTGGCCTGCGAAGCAGTCCGAAGGACGAGGCCGTCGGGAGACGGCGAGGCAAAAATCGACAACTGACTTCAACCCACGGGGTTGCGGAGATCCAAGCCAAAGGCCACAAAGCCTTTGGTTTCGTGGCGTGGCACGGGGCAGACTGTGTTGCCTTGGCACTTTGCTAGCCCGTCCGTTGCTTCGCATCCGCTAGGGCTTCCCGCAACGGCCTCTATGCGATTAAATCAGCTGTTCCTTAGAGGAAGGGAGCAGCTTTCAAGTCAAGATCAGCCCCTTCGAGGAACCTGGGTGAGTGTAAAGGCAGCGGGAGGCTCGCACTGGGGGTTGATCCACTGAATCACCGCAGCCCATCCATGACTCTCCACATCATGCGGTAGGTAACCCCGGATCGCTGTGACAACATCCCAACCATCGTGCAGATGGGCGGTGAGCACTGGGTCGGTCAATTCGGTTTTTTTCACCATGGTGATGTAGTCGTCAGGCGCCATCACCGCAGCCATCTTCCCATAGCCAGGCATGCGACTCCCTCCCACCATGCGCCAGAGTTGCATCCGACTGACCAACTCTCTGGTCGCCGTGGTGAGCGCCTTCGCCAACCCGTGATGCTGGTGCCCGGGATGGATGAACAGATCCGCCCCGTAGAGCGTGTGGCCTGATGGGTCATGATTAGCAAAGCTCCCTCCCGCAGTCAGCGTCTCCCAAGAATCATCCAGATGGAAGTGCATCATTTGAATAAGGAGGGTGAAATGGGTACCTGTCACAGCTCCACTCTCTTCATGAACCACGACGAACTGACCCTCTGGAAAGAGGCGGTGATGGGCGGCCAGTTCCTCATCGGTGTAGGGACGCTCCGTCGGATAGACCATTCCGCAGATTGCCGAGATCTGGGCGTAATCCTGATCCGACATGAGCCGGATGGCATAACCCTCAGGAAGGTGGAGACGCGCTTCGTTCATGAAGATGGGTTTACCTTCCAATGCCACGCACCGGAAGTCAGGCAGAATCAGAACATGTCGATGAAAAAGACTTTTCGGAGCTCCCCTCCCCTCTACCCTTGATTCTATGGAATCTCCCGACACCTATTCCCAAGTTCTCGGCATCATCGTTCATGTGGCCGATGGGATTGGTGTCGCCATCCTGATTGCCGGGCTCTTCTTTGCCGCCTTTTTGGCGATCCGGACATGGGTCAACACCGGCGACGGATCCAGAGCCTACACGGTGCTTCGCCGCACCCTTGGAGGAGCCATTCTTGCAGGACTTGAAGTGCTGGTGGCCGGAGATCTCATCCGCACGGTGGCCGTCGATCCAACGCTCGATAATGTGATCATCCTCGGGATCATCGTCCTCATCCGAACCTTCCTCTCCTTCTCACTAGAGATAGAAATCGAGGGTACACTCCCTTGGCGTCGCGCCCTCACCCAGTCGGGAGCCTCAGTCATTGCTGATGCCGTGCGGAAATCAGCCCCTACACCGCGCGAGGGATAGGAGGGCAGCTTGACGGAAAGAGCAGATTTCCCAATGGTGAGGTCTTGGCAACCATGATCCAAACAACGCCTTCTGGTGCGCTTCCCGACGCCTCCTTCCAGACTCTTGATGAAGGGACTGCGGGAAAGTGGATTCAGTGCCCCCACTGCGAAGCTCCATGCCGGGAGAGAGAGCTTCGCGCGGGACAAGAGCTGAAGTGCACACGCTGCGGAGTGACCGTGCTCGAGTACGTTGGAAAGCGCACCCTGCAGCCTGCCATGGCACTCTCGATAACTGGTCTCTTCATCCTGCTGCTGGCCAATGTGTCTCCCATTCTCACCTTTGAAGTTGTCGGCAGAATGCAGTCCGGATTCATGATCACTGGCGTTATTGAGTTATCCCAGCAGGGGTACCTTCCGATTGCCATCCTGGTCTTCTTTTGCGGCATCCTTGCTCCGGCCCTTTATCTTGCGGCTGTCTGCTATGTCTCCACGGCTTGCGCCTTGGGGCTGCGGTTGCCGATGCTGCGCTTTGTCTATGAGGCTGTGCATCTTCTTGAGCCATGGAATCTGATTCCCGTTTTTGCCATCGCTGCGCTGGTTGCCTCCGTGAAGCTGAAGATGCTCGGAACGGTTGAATGGCAGATCGGAGCCAGATGGGTACTCGGGGTGTCAGTCATGACGCTTTTTTGTGAGCAGGTCTTTGACAGGCGCCTGGTGGAGGAGCGTCTGAACAGCATGAAGATCTAAAGAAGCAGTTCATCAATGCCATGATTCATTTCTCTGACAGCCTCCGGGTAAACCTTGCACGTGCTCTCGTGGCAACTGGTGCCATTCTCTACATTCCTTCCAACGTCATGCCGGTCATGACCATGACCATCGTCGGCAAGGTGGAACCACTCACGGTACTTGGTGGTGTACACGAACTGTATGACTCGGGGCTTCCCTTCATTGCGGGCGTGGTCTTTCTGGCAAGCTTTGTCGTCCCGTTCCTGAAGCTGGCCTCACTGGCATGGATCCTCTTCCTCCATGGTAAGCCTTACCTCAAGCATGAACGAAGCACGGTTCACCGGATCGTCCACAAGATCGGGAGCTGGTCGATGGTCGATATTTTTCTTCTCTCAGTCCTGGCTGCCGTCGGGCAACTGGGAGCACTCGCCGGGGTGACAGCCCAACCCGGTGCCATCCTCTTTTCCCTCGTTCTAGTCTCCAGCCTTGTTGCAGCCGAAATTTACAAGCCCAGGCTTATCTGGGAGAGTGATTCACTACAAAACCAATGAGTACTTCCGGCCACCCTCCAAACGACCATGGCGAGGTCATTCCGCGCCGCCGCTTCAGGATTTCTTGGGTGTGGCTCTTTCCAATGCTGGCCGCTTCGGCAGCTAGCTACATGTTTTTCAATAATTGGCTTAGTGAAGGGCCTCAAATCGATATCGAGTTTGGCACCGCACCCGGCATTCGTGCAGGAAAGACGCCCCTTTATTATCGCGGGGTGGTCGCTGGTGTCGTCACGGGTATCGATCTTGGCCAGCACCTGGAGAAGGCCATTGTCCATGTCAGGCTTAAAAAATACGCCCAAGAGTTAGCGAGGCAGGGGACCCTCTTTTGGATCGATCAACCCGTCTTCACGCTTACGCAGGCTTCAGGTATCCAGTCGCTCATTGATGGGAACTCACTTCAGGCTCAGATGGGCTCGGGCAAACCCGCCAGCTACTTTGTCGGAAGCGACCAGATCCCTCTGGCGCCGCTGAGCGACTCATCGTTCACGATCCGGTTGAACGCATCGGTCATACCCCCTGTCGAGTCGGGATGTGAGATCACCTTTCGTGGTCTTCCAGTGGGTCTGGTCAAGCGAAAGGGTCTGGATGCCAATCAAATGCCCTACATGGACATCTCCATCGACAAACAATACTTGAACCTTGTGCGTGGCAATGCCCGCTTCTGGGTCGTCCCCCCCTGGTCAGTCAAGATGGGTCCGGGCACACTTAAGCTAGATGTCCCGTCACTCAAGAGTTTTGTGCTGGGGGGGATCGCCTTTGATTACTTCGGCGATCAAGGGAGCGCGGTCACCAATGGAACGGAGTTTAACCTCTGCGCGAACGAGGCGGCGGCCCGCGCCATTTCCGAACCCATCACCCTCGAATTTAAAAATGCACAAGGTCTTCTTGCCGGAGAATCTCAACTCCGGTACATGGGGATCCCCGTAGGCCTTGTCGATAAAGTGACACCAAGCAGCGGGAAGGTTGTGGTCTCCGCAAGGCTGCAACAAGGATACGAATTTCTTCGCCGCAAGGGATCCACTTTCTCCATCATCAGGCCATCGCTGGAACTCCAGAAAGTCAGCGGACTGGAGACCCTTGTGAGTGGCATTTATATCGACTGTATACCCGGCACAGGAGGAACTGTGGCCGATCGTTTCCGCGGAACAGCCCAAGAAGATGCCGACCTGATCGAGTATGAAGAGGGCGGTTTCGATGTGGTCCTTCAGTCCGCCTCCACCAAAATCATGCCCGGCACATCAATCATGTACCGAGGAGTGCGCGTCGGAAAAATCATCAGCAAGGAGCTGATGGCAGATGGTCAACGCGTCAATCTCAAGGCCTCCATCCGAAAACAATACGCCCCGCTCCTGAGAGAGAACACACGCTTCTGGAATGCTGGTGGTGTCAAAATCTCTGGCGGACTGATTTCCTTGAACGTGCAGGCCAGCGCTTTTGAATCGCGCGCACTGGGTGGAGTCGAGTTCTCGACTCCAGAAGGACCAGCCATGGGAGCACCTGTGAAATCAGGACACCTTTACGAGCTTTACGAGACACCGAAGAAAGATTGGCTAAAATGGAGTCCGTCGCTCCCTAGGCCTTAATTCTTAAGCCCTAAGCTTTGCGTCTTCAATCCAGCGAGTGGGCAGATGGTAAAAGTTAGAAGGAAGCCCCTAATATCGAGTGATTTTCCGCAGTGACACCGAAAGCTCCCAAAATTATTGGCCGTATCTTTCTTTTCTTAGTTGGGCTCCTTGCTTCGGTCACCGTGGCAGTTGTTACCCTGGCCTACTGGCCGACTTCAGCCCTGCAACTCCCTGCGGTGAGGGCCTTACCTGCCGTCGCAGGTGGATATTCGGACGCCGTGCGTTCCTTGGAGGGGGAGCACGGCAACACCCCTGAGGTAGGACGGGATCGTGATACCACATGGATGCTTCATGGGTTTCCCACGGATACGGTCTATGTCCTGATGCATGGGCTCTGCAACTGCCCGAAACAGTACGAGGTTTTGGGTAAACTTCTCTTCGCTCAGGGATGCAATGTCCTGATTCCCAGGACCCCTTGGCATGGCTTATCCGATCTCATGAACACGGGTTTTGCTAACCTGACCGAAACCGAAATGGTTCAAAGCGCCGAGCATGCCGTCGATCTCGCAAAGTCCCTAGGTAAGAATGTTGTCGTCGTGGGGCTCTCCATCAATGGAACTACCGCCGCATGGCTTGCCCAAAACAGAAGCGACATTACCAAAGTCGTCCTGCTGAGCCCCTTCTTTGCACCAGCCATGATTCCTGAGTGGTTCTCGGTACCCGTCGGTCATCTTGCTCTGCGACTGCCCAACCAGTTCATCTGGTGGAATGACAGGGAGAAAGAGAAACTAATCGGACCATCCTATGCCTATCCACGCTTTCCCACCCGTGTGATTGGTCAAGTGATGCAATTGGGTGAGCGGGTGCGTGATCAGGCGAAAAGCGCCCCCTTCCGCAGCGGATCCCTTCTGATCGTGACCAGCGCCTCGGATCATGCCGCGAGTTCTGAAGCCACGGCCTCTCTGGTTACTGAATGGAGGAAACGTAGGACGGATGCCGTATCCACATATGAGTTTCCTCTGGCTGAGAAGGTGCCGCACGATTTCATCGATCCCAATCAACCAGATCAGAAGGTGGACGAGGTCTATCCGGAACTAATACGACTTCTGGAGCAGAAGTGACTCCCGGCGGGGGAAGGGCGTGAGACCGATTACTCCTTTGCATCCTGCGCAGCCAAGACGAGGATCCGATTGATCTCCTTGATTCCCTCACTGTTCTCGTTGGCCCCATGGCCGGAGGGGACAATTTTCTCAGAAACGGCTCCATCGATGTGGGAGCTCCAGTAGGGGACGATCCCATCGGAGCTGTTAGGTGTGTTGTTCTTTCCCTGGTCTCCAATGATAGAATGGTAGGGCACTTTTTCAGATCTCGGAAGTTTCAGAATGGAAAGAAGGATCGGCGATTGAGCCCTGAGGCAGCTGATCCCGTTGGCCGGAGAGGAAAAAAGCCGGCGCCTGTCACTGCGGAGGGCGTTGTGAATCGCCGTCTTGTCGGCATCCATAGGGATGTAGGGAAGCTTGATGAAGCTGGCTAGAAAGCCTGCCAGATGCTTCAGAGCCAACGGACTGCCGCGGTGGGGGGTAGAGACAAAGATCACCCTGGCCACGTCTTTTCTCGGCTCGAAATTCAGAAGACTCTCCATGCGTTTTTTTAAAGACGGCCTGACAACAAGCTGTTCCAGAGGATGATCGGAGAACTGACTCCAAAGATCAGCCCCACCCTTACGGACCATCAGGTCGCTGAGCAACCCTCCCATGCTGTGCCCGACCAGAATCTTCCTATTCATATTGGGATTCCGCCCCTGGGGATCGAGTTGTTTTTGAAAACGGTCCATCTCCCCCCGCAGCAATGCGGCGGAAGCCCAGACCGGCAACCCGGTCGGGTAACGGAAAAACCAGAACTGATAGTTCTTCCGGATCGCCGGATCGGAGAGAAGTTGGTTGCTGGCTGCGGTCCAGGCCTCGGGGCGGCACAGGAGCCCGTGAACGAAAATAACGGGAACTTTTTCCGGGTCATACTTTTGGATCTGAAACAGGCCGACGTTGACAAGGCTCTGCCCGGTGTGAATCAGGGCCCTCAAATCCAGCGTGCGGTTTTGTCCCTTGGAGATGCAGTAGGCCAGAGGAGCCGAGTAATCAGTCGCCAAGGCGTACCGGTGCCCCTCGACCACAGCATGGTCTGACTTGATGGTGTCGTGCAGTTCCAAGACCGGCGCCCCCCCCCGTGAATTAAGGACCAGCGTTGCGGGAAATGCCATGCCTGCGTTAGGAATACCAGGCTGACCCTCCAAGATTGCGGATCCTTTCTTCGCCCAAAGGACAACGGGAACTCCTACTCCTGATCGGTTAGATCGTTCCGCCAACCCCTTAATATTGAGATCTGAAGCCAGGAACACCTCGTCGTAAGAACCGGGGTCAAGCAACCCCGATCCCGACCTCTTGAAGGTCAACGCAGCGGAATCATGGAAACCATGTCCCTTGGCGATCAGGAAGCATTTTTCAACTTGGGAGTTATAAGATGGGTGTTGTGGCTTGGGGACCGATACTAGGTTATCGGCCTGATTCTGCGGCGAAGAAGGAGCATCCGTCCCGGGCTTTCTGGCTGCCTTCTTCATGCTGACATGGACGGTTGAGCACCCACCAAACACTGAAAGGATACAGATCAGTGCAATGGATCGACAAAATCGGCGAAAAAATGAAGTTGGCATGTTCGTTGTGCCCTATCTCTTTTGCAAATGAGGGAAGCTTGTGACAGCTTTATTCCATGCAACCGGAGGATATCCCATCACCCAGTTACCCCTCAGTCCATGCTGGCCGGGTCTCGCAGCTTCCTGTCTAATTAAAAAGTTAGACCCTTGGGGCATTGAAACCCTTGTAGCCCATCACGCCGCCTCCGATCCCACACAATGACCTCAGACGACCGAGTTTTAATTTTTGACACGACACTCCGCGATGGCGAGCAGTGTCCCGGCGCCTCCATGAATCTACGGGAGAAGCTCGAGATCGCCCGCCAACTCGCCCGTCTCAAGGTCGACATCATCGAGGCGGGATTCCCCGTGATCAGCGATGGCGACTTCGAGGCGGTCCAGACGATCGCTCAAGAGATCCAAGGACCGGTCATCGCGGGATTGGCCCGATGCGTCCCAAAAGACATCGAGACGGCAGGACGGGCACTTCTTCCCGCAGGGGATCGAGCCCGTATTCACGTGTTTCTTGCTACCTCGAAAATCCACCGTGAGCACAAACTCAAGAAAGCCAACGAGGAAATCATCCGCCTCGCCGTTGAGGGAGTGACTCAGGCTAAGTCGATGGTCGCTGATGTGGAGTTCTCTCCAGAGGATGCTTCACGAACCGAACCGGAGTTCCTTGCTGAAGTCGTGCAGGCCGCAATCGAAGCCGGCGCCACCACGGTGAATATCCCCGACACCGTGGGATTTGCGATGCCTCAGCAATACGCCGACCTGATCACCTATCTCCGCAACCATGTGAGAGATATCAACAAGGCGATTATCAGCGTGCATTGCCATGACGATTTGGGCATGGCCGTCGCCAATTCACTGGCTGCCGTCCAAGCCGGAGCCAGGCAAGTTGAAGGTACCTTCAACGGGATAGGCGAACGTGCCGGAAATGCCGCTCTCGAGGAAGTCATCATGGCGATCAAGACGCGACCAGATGTCTTCAAGGGCCTCTCCACCGGCATCGCCACGAAGGAGATCCTCAAAACCTCGCGCCTGATCAGCCGCATGAGCGGACTGCAGGTCGCGCGCAGCAAGGCGATCATCGGCGAGAACGCCTTCGCTCACGGCTCCGGAATCCATCAGGATGGCATCCTCAAGATGCGCGAAACCTACGAGATCATGGATCCACGAGATGTCGGCTGGGGCGGCACCGATCTCCCTCTGACCAAGCACAGCGGCCGTCATGCCATGGTGGCACGACTTGAACAACTCGGCCTTAGCCTGACCGAGGCAGAAATAGCTCCGATCTTTACTCGCTTTAAGGAACTTGGGGACAAGAAAAAGTTCGTTTACGACGATGACCTCGTTGCACTCGCCGGCGATGCTGTTGCCGGTGAAACCGGTGCCTACTCTCTCGAGTCGCTGCAGGTCGTCTGCGGCGGCACCGTGGTCCCGACTGCCACCGTCAAGTTGCGTCATGCAGGTGAGATCCTCGAGGCCACGAGCCCAGGCAACGGGGCTGTTGATGCCGCCATGAAGGCTATTGATCTCATCGTCAAGAAGACAGGTCATCTGGCTGTGTATCTTGTTGAAGCTGTCACCGAGGGACAGGATGCACTTGGCGAAGTCACGCTCAAGGTCGACTTCGGCGACGGGCGCCTGATCACCGGCAAGGGAGCCTCGACCGATGTGATCGAGGCAAGCGCCCGTGCCTATGCCAATGCTATCAACCGAGCTCTCCTCATGGAGCAGCCAAAGCCAGGCGTCGAGATGCCGCTTGTCTGACCCCTGAGCCAAAACTTCATTTCACTATTCCCTGTCTCCGATCACCCACCACCCAACATCATGAATAAGACCCTCCTCATCATCCTCGGCGTCCTCGTCGTCATCATCCTTGCTGCTGTTGGCAGCTACAACGGCCTCATTGGAAGTTCCCAGGCTGTCGATGCCTCCTGGGCTCAAGTCCAGAATGTTTACCAGCGCCGAGCCGACCTGATCCCAAACCTCGTCCAGACCGTCCAAGGTGCCGCCAACTTTGAGAAGTCGACCATTGTCCAAGTCACCGAGGCCCGCGCCTCCGTGGGCAAAATGACCATCAATCAGAACCAGGCTCCAGCGGATGCCGCCCAACTCGCCGAGTTCCAAAAGGCCCAGGGTCAACTTGGCACCGCCCTTTCCCGACTTCTCGTGGTGGCCGAGAACTACCCTGACCTCAAGGCAAGCGCCAACTTCCGCGACCTCCAAGCCCAACTCGAGGGGACTGAGAACAGGATCACAGTGGAGCGCGGCCGTTTTAACAGTGTCGTTCAAGAGTACAACACCAAGATTCGCTCACTTCCCACCGTCTTCTTTGCCGGATTCCTCGGCTTCCAGCCGAAGCCCTACTTCCAGGCAACAGCGGGAGCAGAGACTGCCCCCGCCGTGAAGTTTGACTTCGGGACTCCCGCCGCAAAATAACCATCCCACCAGTGACGTTGAGACACCTGCTGCTGACACTCCTTCTCCTTGCAGGAGTGGGAATGGTTTCGCGGGGGGTGTGCGCCGAGGAGTCTCTCCCTACCACTCCCCGTCAGTATGTGACCGATGAGGCGGGGGTCATCACTCCTGCTGTTGTCGCCCAACTGAACCAACGCCTCGCTGCCTTTGAAAAGGCGACATCGAATCAGATTGTTGCGGTGGTCTACCCAAAGCTTCCAGAGGGAGCCTCACTGGAAGACTACGCCCAGCGCCTTTACTCCTCGTGGAAGATCGGGAGCAAGAAGAACTCAAATGGCGTTCTGATTCTGATCTTTGTCGAAAATAAAAAGGGATGGATTCAGACTGGGTATGGGGTGGAAGGAGCACTTCCTGATGTCGTCTGTAGTCGTATTATACGTGAGATTATGTCTCCTGCTTTTCGCGCAGGAAACTACAACGCTTGCCTGACTGGCGCTATAACGGCCGTCGTAAAGGCAACGAAGGGAGAATACAAGGGGACAGGCAAGGGTAAACCGACCACGCTCAAGGATCTCCTCTTCTCACCGCTCGGCTTTTTCCTGCTCATCATGATGGTGCTGATCGTTATCAACCGGAATCGCCGTGATACCGGTACTGGAGGAGGGATTAGTCCCGGCGCTGCCGCGGCCACTGGATTCTTCCTCGGTGGAGCAGGAGGCTGGGGCGGCGGATCTGGAGGCGGTGGAGATTCCGGAGGCTTTTCCGGTGGTGGTGGGGAGAGCGGTGGTGGAGGTGGCGGAGGAGACCTGTAAACATGACCCTCAAATCCACACGCCAAAAGAGGTTCGAGGAGCGCCGCCACTTGATCGGCGGCACCATCCTTCTGACGCTCCTTTTTGCCGGGCATTATATCCCGGTCATCATGACGCTGGTACTCATGGTGGTCGTTACATGGATGGCCATCATCGCCTTTTCCGGCGTGAGGGCGGTCATTGTAATTTCCGCAGTCTCTTTTTCGATCCCATTCGGCCTACTCGCCCACAGAGGGTGGCATGGTGTCGGGGGGGGCTTTCTTGGTCCCCTCGAATCCGCGGAAGTCGCACTGGAGATCAGCGTTCTCTTATCGATGATCCTAGGCGCAGTCGTCTGGGTGAGGAAACTTCTCCACTCCAAACAAGCTGGTTTCGACGAGGTGATCGGTACCTGCAATCTCTATATCTGGATCGCCACCATCTACGGCTGCCTCTACACGGTCATTTCAAAGTTCAACCCCCATTCCTTTGATTTTCATGCTGCGCACACCTCAGGGGATCCGACCGTAGTAATGAGGGAGAACTTCAATGAGCTCTATTACTTCAGCTTCGTCACTCAGACGACCCTAGGCTACGGGGATATCATCCCGATCGGGCACTTTGCCCGCTCGTTGGCGATTTCTCAGGCCATCATCGGACAGTTTTATGTAGCCGTGGTGCTCACCTACATCCTGAACCTATGGATTAAGGATCTTGGGCAGCATGTGAACAAGAAGGGGGAGGTCTCCCAGTCAGCTAAAAAGCACAGTGAATAACGCCCCCCAAGAAATGAAGTCCTCAGATAAGAAATCTTGGACAGATTTCAGCTCTTCTGTAGGGTGTCGAACTCCTTTCTAATTACCAATTTCATGACCAAGATTCCTGCACCTTATCATCAAACCTCTCCAAATCCTTGGCATGATGTCTCCGCCGGAGACCAGTACAGCGAGGGGATCGTCGAGAGCATCATCGAGATCCCGATGGGAAGCTCCAACAAGTACGAAGTTGATAAGAAGACCGGTCTGCTTACCCTCGATCGCGTACTCCATTCGGCAGTCTACTATCCGGCAAACTACGGTTTCATTCCCCAGACACTGGCTGATGATGGCGATCCTCTCGACATTCTTGTCCTCGGAGGTGGCCCTGTGTATCCGCTGACTCTTGTCAAGGCTCGCGCCATCGGGCTAATGATGATGAAGGATCAGGACGAACTCGACCACAAGGTGATCGCTGTTCCAGTTGGTGATCCTGAGTACAAGAACTGCAAGGATGTCCACGATCTCCCCCCTCACCGTCTGGCGGTGGTGAAGCGCTTCTTTGAGGATTACAAGATCCTTGAGAACAAATCCGTCATCGTTGATGACATCCTCCCAGCGGCGCACGCCCTTCCCATCATCGCAGAATCGATTGCGACCTATAAGAAGTGGCGCGCAGGGGAACAGGTCATCCTGAACCAACAGGCGTAAATCGGAATCGAGGGTCGAGAGCCAAGCATCTGGGAAGATGCGCGGCAGACTACGCCACAGGCGTAGCCCTGAAAGGGCGCCTCGGTTTCCGGGAGGAAGTGGCCTCAATCGAGGGTCGACCGTCGAGGGCAAGTGCCACCCGTAGTACGCCTACGGCAAGCGAGCAGCAACGAAGTTATCCGCCCGAGTTCATGGGGCGGTAGAAGGATTTTGGATGCGGAGCTAGGCAACCAAGGGAAGCCGTAGTTGTCCTACGGCGACCGCAGGTTAACGCCGCTCCGGGCCAAAAGCCGCTACCGATCGCATTCGCCGAAGACCATGTCGATCGATCCCAGAATCGTGACGACATCACCGACCATGTGACCAGGCAGGAGCTTCGGAATAATGCTCAGATTCACAAAGGATGGGGCCCGGATCTTGAGGCGGTAGGGAACTCCCCCTCCCTTGCTGTTAATGTAGAAGCCAAGCTCTCCCTTCGGATTCTCAGCACCGAAATAAACCTCTCCAGCAGGGGCATCGATCCCCTCGGTCGTGATGATAAAATGGTGAATGAGTTGCTCCATCTTCTGAAGAACCTCTTCCTTCGGAGGAAGGGTGCTCTTGCCATCGACCACATTGACAGGACCATCAGGGATGGTGTCGATCGCTTGGCGAAGGATGCGGAGGCTCTGACGCATCTCCTCGATGCGAACGAGGTAACGATCGTAGCAGTCACCGACCGTTCCAACCGGAATATCGAAGTCGTATTTCTCGTAATCAAGGTAGGGGTGCGCCTTGCGGACATCGTAGTCGACTCCTGATCCGCGAAGCATTGGACCCGTCAGACCGTAGGCAATGGCATCCTCTTTGGAAATGATCCCGACGTTTCTTGTGCGATCGATGAAGATCGGGTTGCGCGTGAGCAGATTGTTGATCTCATTGAGCGCGATCGGGAAGGAATCGAGGAATTCCCGCAGCATGGCGGGGAACCTCTCTGGAAGATCACGGACCTGTCCACCCACCCTGGTGTAGCTGGTGGTGAAGCGGGCCCCGGTGAGGAGCTCGCAGAGGTTATAGATCTTTTCACGCTCGGTGAAGGTGTACAGGAAGACGGAGATCGCTCCGATGTCCATGGAACTGGCTCCCAGACCAAGGAGGTGAGCAGAAATACGTGCCATCTCACAGCAGATCACCCTGATCGCTTTGCCGCGGGGTGGGAGCTCCCAACCCATGAGCTTTTCCACGGCAAGGGCATAGGCAACGTTGTTGGCAAGAGGGGCCAAGTAATCAAGGCGGTCCGTATAAGGCACGAACTGGTTGTACTGCATGTTCTCGGCGATCTTCTCGTCGCCACGATGCAGATAGCCTACCTCTGGTTTGGCTCGGACGATCTGCTCTCCATCAAGATCCAGAACAATACGGAAGACACCATGCGTCGACGGGTGAGAGGGACCGAAATTCAGCGACATGGTCTCCCCGAGCAGTTCGCTGGCGGGAACGTGGCCCTGATTTCCTAGCTCCTTGATGGCTTGTTGGGTGCGGCCCAGTGCGTCTGGTGCCTCGTAGATGGTGCTCGTGCTCACGGGAGGTCATTAAAGACCATGAAGGGACAGCTTTCCAGCTCTCTTTGGTCTTTCTGTACAAAGTTCTGCAACTGGCGAAAGACTAGTGTGTGGGCTTAGGTGTGAAAGCAGGGGTTTTTTTCAAAAAATCAGCGATCTGATCCCAAAGCATGCCAAATTTGCGGCCGATCGGTGCAACAGCACCATTAGATGGCATCACGATCAGAGTGGCCCCAGGAAGCGATGAGACGAACTGCTGAACCCCCTCTTGGGGTGTCCGCTTCTCATCCTCGCCAACTAGCATAAGTACGGGAACGGTAATCTTCATCTGCGAGATTATTGGAAGATCCTTGAGCTGGGCATTGTCGTTGATGATACCCGGCTCTCTTGGCGAGAGAGGGGTGATGCTTTTGATTAAACCGGAGAGGAAGAAGGCCTGACGAGGATCGGCAAGTGCATCTCGGGTCAATGACTCTGCTCGACTGGGTTTCATTGTGGAGCCAAACGCGACCTCCTGCTCATAAAGGCTTATCGGGTTGGCTTTAAGCCATAGCATAAGATACCAGCATCCGAGGTCTCCCGTCAGGTCGTGGAATAGCTGGTATCCAAGCGAGGCAATGGGTGAATATCCCAGGCTCGTGGCCTGAGGGCAGAGAAGGGCTATCGACCTGACGCGTTCGGGGTGTCGTTGGGCAAGCTGCAGAGCGCTGGGAGCTCCCTCAGCGACCCCAAGCACGGCACAGCTGGAGATACCAAGCGAGGATAGTAGCGAATCAATGGCGTCAGCCTGCTCCTCCATCGTGACTCCGGTCATGAGTGGAGTTCGAAGATAACCGGGCCGGGAGATTGCAATGATCCGGAAACCACGAAGTTTGAGCTCCTCACCATAGACCAGTCCCTGATCGTACCCACCGGGGGATCCGTGGATCACGAGGACAACAGGACCCTCTCCCCGATCCGCGTACTCCATGATGCCCTGAGGAAGAAGGGTGAGACCGCTTCCTGACTCAAGAAATGAAAGCCTCTGCTGCCTCCAGTGAGTAAAAAAACCTGCCACCCCCAGAAGGAACACCACAACAACTGCAACCGTGAAGGGCAGTGCTTGACCATATCCATCACGACGCCTTGTAGGGCGACGTGGACTCTTGGGGTATTTAGTCACAAAGGTGGAATAGGGGCACCTGGATTCGAACCAGGAACCAACCAGTTATGAGCCGGCTGCTCTAACCGTTGAGCTATACCCCCGGTGGAGAGATTAAGAAACTACCCTCGAAGTCCACCTCAGGTCATTACCAAAAAAACAAGATTTACCCGCTTTGGGAAATTTCCTGATTCGACAGTGGTTCTTGCTCAGTCTCCCGTTGGCAAAGCGGAACCCAGCCCCCATGAAAAACCAGGGGGTACACTGCAGAGAAGTTGAAGCTTCCGCACCTCGCCGCTGCGTAGGATCGTCACTCCAACTTGCTCACCTGCGGACAAGTAAAAGGAGGCGGCCAAAACCTCGTCGGGATTGATAATGTTCCGCCCTGCGATTGAAAGAATCATATCACCCGCCCTCAGTCCTGACTTCTCAGCGGGGCTTGCCGGCTCCACAGCGGCGATACGAGTCCTCGAAGCACCTTGTGGAACGGCTGCTTCTTCCACGACGGCCCCGACCCAGCCCGGATTAAACTTTCCGAAGCGGAGAAAGTCACGTTGGAGTTTCTCAATCGCCCCGGAGGGGAGTATGCGGAATTCCCCAGCCTTGGAAGTACCATGAACGACCATGCCTACCAGGTTGCCTGAAAGGTCCAGGATCGGCGATCCCCCCTCCCCCTCGCGCAGCGTGATCTCTGCTAATAAGTGAGGGACGCAGAAGTAAAACTCCCCTTCGTGGGTAACGCTTCCGGTAATCATACCCAACGAAACAGCCGGGTAATCTTCCCTTGGCACACCTATTCCGAGGAGAGGGGTCAGGACGGGAGCATTCGTCAATACAGAGGGAGGGATGAAGGAGCGAGTTCCTTGAGGCGTGGCCGATGCAACACTCCCACTGACCTCGTTGACTTTAAGAAAAGCCACTCCACTTCGTGGATCCATGGCACGGAGGGTAGCGGGGTATTCTTTTCCATCCTGCAGAACCGAGATGCTTCTCCCCCCACGAACAATTTCCAACAAGGTGCAAATCGTCCCAGTGGGATCAATGTAGAAGCCCGTACCATTGACCTCGCCATGCTCATCTAGGCAACGGATGCGCACAATGGAGGCGGTCTTCTCCCTAGAGACGCTTCTGATCGAGGCGGCAACCTTGGAGGAGAGATTTGAGGGAGACACTCCTGCAGTGGAAGTACCCGAAGCCTCAGCAAACCGTGCTGCAGAAAACAGAAGAACCAGAGCGCCGCAGCAACAAACGCTCGCGCGGCCTAATCTAGAGATTCTAAAAACTGAGCGACGATTCATAGCTCGCCGGTCGGGCTTGCAACAGATATGAGGGAGGGAAAGTCGCGTTAGGGGGCAACGTCGTCGCCGAAGCATCTCCGCGGAGGGATACCGGTTGCATTTTCTGAATCGTGACGGGTGCCTGAGAATACGAAACCGAATAGGCTCGCGGCGTCTCTGTGGGGGGGGCCTGCCTTAAGATCACAACTCCTGCGATCACGGCAACCGATGCGGCTCCTGCATAAGCCATGGCCGGGACCCTGAAATCTGACATCAGCGAAGAGAAGCGTTCCCTTAGGAGTGCTGAGAGGGAGGGTTTGAGCAGTTCAGCACGTTGGCGGTGGTGAAACTCCCTCAGAAACCCCTCATGGTAGCCTTGTGGGGGCTGTTCGTAGCGCTTGAGTCGGATAACGCGGTGCATGGGTTCGTGGCTCATGGAATCAGAGGATGCAGCACATCGGTGCCTTAGTTTCTTTTAAACTCATGAAGGGAGATTTGCAACTGACGGTGGGCATAAAAAAGACGTGACCGGACGGTCCCTTCGGAGACTCCGAGGATTTTGGATATTTCGGCATGGGGCATTCCTTGGATATCGAACATGGTGACCACTACTCTGTGCTCATGAGACAGCTTCTGCATCGCGGCGTTCAATTTCTTTTGTAGTTCATGCACCGTGACCTCCCTTGTTGGGTCCCCGTTGCTGGTCGCCGCGATGAAATCGGGGTCATTTTCGATCCTGCTATCAGGGTCATTCATGCTGGGGTGTTGGCGTCGATTCCTCTTCTTGAGGAAGTTGATCGTCATGTTCACGGCAATGGAATGCATCCAGGTGTAAAAGCTCGATTTCCCCCTAAAGTTGCAGATCGAACGGTAAGCCTTAGCAAAGACATCCTGAAGCAGGTCATTCGTGTCCTCATGGTTGGAGGTCATGTGGTAAACCAATCCATAGAGTCGAGGCGAATAGCGGACCACCAGCTCGTCAAAGGCCGTCGGATCCCCCTTCTGAGTACGGGCGACCAGTTTTTGGTCGTTATGAGGGGGTATTTCCAACTCGGCAGTCATGAATAGGGACATTTCATAACATGAGTGTCGCCTGCCGCAAACCGCATTCCTTTGGAAAATGCCGTGTCATTGCCCCGATCCTTGGTGTTGAGGAGGGATCTCAACCGAGAAGCGAACGCCCTGAAATCGAGCCTTTCCAGCGCGGAGCCTCGATTGGACTGCTTGAGATCCACATGGTTCCCTCCCGGTTCCCATCCGCGCCCTAAGATTTTTCCTTAGCGGAGGATAAGCGTTCCGGCATCTATCGGAAACCACCCGTGGCATTTAACTTTTTGGTCGGGACCGGAGATCCGGATCCCTTCGGCCTCTTCTTCGGTGGCGTGGTGAGGGGGACGACCATTCAACGAGCGCCATCAGTCACAAACAACAGAAGATCATGAACACAACATTAGCACGATGGAACCCGGTTAGGGAACTCGAGGAGGTGCAGTCACGCCTCGCCAGCATCCTACCCTTTCAGACGCTCCGGAAGAACGGAGACAAGGAACTCATGACGGTCGCCGAGTGGGCACCCGCAGTCGATATCACCGAGGATGACAAGGAGTACCTGGTGACGGCCGAACTACCCCAAGTCCGGAAGGAAAACGTGAAGGTCACCGTGGAAAACGGAATCCTGAGCATTTCCGGCGAACGCAAGTTCGAGAAGGAGGAGAAGGGGAAGAAATACCACCGCATCGAGCGCTCCTTCGGCAGCTTCCTGAGAAGCTTTGACCTCCCGGATGATGCCGATGCCTCGAAGGTCGATGCCAAGTTCAGTGACGGCATCCTTAACGTGCATGTCGCCAAGAGCGCGGCAGCACAGCCCAAGCAGATCGAAATCAAGGGTGCCTAAGCACGCATCCCCAGATCCGGGGCGGGAACGACCCGCTCCGGATTTATTCTGATCGCAGGACAGAAATCGACATGGGGGGTAGTGTCACCGGCCGGTCGCCGGGGATAACCTGGGTTGAGGGAGGATGGTTTCGCGAGGGGTGCCCGTTCTGCTGCTTGGCTACCCACTGGTACTCCTTTCTGGAGTAGGTTGTCAGCCGCAGCGCATTCGGGCCCAGAGCCTTCGGCTTGAGCGAAACAGTGATGGCACGCACGGGGTCCTTGTTGATCATCAGCAGTGAGCGCTTGCCGTCAGGACGCCTTAAGGCGAAGGCGCTCAGGAGATCTCTCTCAGCATCAGGGAGGTTCGCGCGGACTCGCACTTGATAAGCCACATGGACTCCTCCTTGGGGATCGAGCCACTCCCGTGAAAGCATCCGGAGCGCCTGGAACGTGGCGATGGGGATCAATCGACCACCCTCACCGCGAAGAAGCATCAGGTGATCGCCCCAGGAGCCGCAGCTCTGCTCCAGCTTGTTGGGCTCATAGCCGTAGTAGTAGACGGCCTCCCCTCCCCCGCAAAGAAACTGAGCGGCTGTCTCGGCATTCAGAAGCGCCCCAGAAAGATCGACCTCGGGACGGCAGGGAAAGACGGAGTAGTTGAACTCCCCGATGACGAGCGGGAGATGCTCCCGTCGTAGCCGAGCCATCGCCCTCTGCATCATCCCGTATGCTTTGGGCAGCTGTTTGGCTTCCGGAGCCAGCACATCGTCAAACGGATACCACTCGAAGGAGAGGAACTTCAGATCGCCTGACTGGCCCAGACGAGCAAGTTCACGGCGGAAGTCGTGAATCCACCAATGGTGGTCGAAGCGGTAGATGTCGTCATTCGGCTCGGCATCCGCAGTGACGAAGCTCGGACCTCCCATCACGGCCTCAAGCATACTGTTCCGGATGGCTTGCGCCGCTTGTCCGTAGAGGGCGCCAAAATCCCGCGGATCGACCCGCTGCCCATCGGGCTCCTCGCCCAGTTCGTAACGACTGACTGGATAACCCGCCCTTTTCACATACTCCGCCAGACCGGCGCCGTTCTCTGGGGTGTCGTAGAAGACGGGGATCGGGAGCATCACGGGAAGTCCCCGGGTGATGCCGGAGCGGAAGATCCGATCGATGCCGGGCTGCTCCACCTTGGGATCACGATCGATCGCGCGGTGCCAGGGATCTGTCGAGGAGGCGTACGTGATGGTCTGCTTCTTGCCGGATTGGTGAACGACATGATCGTCGAAATCGAACTGACCGGCCTCCCCGGCCATGATCTCCCGGATGGCATAGCCCATCCCATCTCGAGGGTCTCTCGATCCCTTGGGAGGGGTGCCTGAACTCTCCGTCATCCAGATCCGGAGGTAGCGGACCATGAGCGGCTTCTTACCAAACTGCAGGAACTGCTCTCCTCCCTTTCCAGCCTCTCCTCCATTGACGACGCCATGAGGAAAGGGATGCCAGACATTCCAAGGATGCCCGCCGAAATAGACCCTGCCTTTGGTCGCATACTCCACGCGGAAACTCTTCGCGTACGGCTCACCCCAGCGAATGGTGATGGCATTCACCGGCACCTTCTTACCGAAATCAAGCACCACCCACTGTGGATGCCTGCCATCCGCTTCCCCCGTGTAGGAGCGCGTCAGGTAAGGATTGCTCTTCCAGAACGTCGAGGGATCCCCGTCATCAAGCATCGAGTAGCCGTCGTCGTTGGCCTCATCGAGGGTATTGCCACGCCGGGGCAACTTGTAGCCGTAGGATAGGAGGATCGGCAGCGCGAGGTCAGGCTTCACCTCGGAGAGCCAATACCCCTGCCGGTGCTTTTGATCGCTCCAGGTGCCCTTGGGATTCCAGTGCCACGCCTCGACCGCGAGCTCGGAGCGCAGGCGTATGGAAACCGGACCAAGACCCACCTCGAGCATCTCCCGGACACTTTCCGGGGAGAGCATTTTCTCCGTCTCTCCCTGCCAATGCCCGTCGAGCCCACCTCCCAGGGCCTCACGCGGGTCGAAGCTTCCCCTCGGATGGCTCCCCAGTTCCAAGCGAACCGCAGGGAGCGTGGTCGCTGCATGCAAAGTTGGAGCTAGGGGAGCCGCCAGCAGGAGTATGGGAAGGAGATACCTGCGGTTCATGGAAGCCGAGACTCTGACCTAACAGTCCAAAAGCCTACAGCCCAAACCCATACCCCTTAAAAAAGGAACAGCCCGCGACCATTTCGGATCGAGGGCTGTCTGAAAACCCCTTTCGGGGATCTCGGGAGGGAAATTTTTCCGGTTGATGGATTTTGAATGCGGAGCCAGGAGATTGATCCTAGACCACAGACCGACGAGAGGATTTTGTGTCCCGGCAAGGCGCCCAAGCGTTAGCCGTAGTAAACCTACGGTAAGCGCAGGGCAACAGCGCCGGGGCGCAACAAGCCTCCGTCGACTACCATTCGAGGGCGCCAGCGTTCTGGTAGGAGGTAACCTTGGTCTCGAAGAAGTTGGCCTCCTTGGACAGATCGGCAACCTCACTCATCCATGGGAACGGATTTTGGCTTCCGAACTCAGGAGCCATATTGAGACGGTCAAAGCGGCGATCTGCGATGTACTGGACGTACTCGCGGAAGAGTCCGGCATTCAGGCCGAGGATACCGCGAGGCATGCAATCCTGAGCGTAGGCGACCTCAAGTTCAACGGCCTTGAGGATCATGGCGCGAACCTCAGCTTCGAGTTCCGGAGTCCAGGCTTCGGGGTTCTCAGCACGAATTCCGTTGATGAGGTCGATACCGAAGTTCAGGTGGATCGACTCGTCACGCATGATGTACTCGAACTGCTGGCCGATGCCGACCATCTTGTTCTGACGCTTGAAGGAGAGAAGCATCACAAATCCGCTGTAGAAGAAGATACCCTCCATGATGACGTAGAAGCCAACAAGGTTCTTGAGGAAGGTCTGGAGCCCCTCGGTGGTATCTGTTTTGAAGCCCTCCTCCATGATGGCGGAAGTGAGGCTCATCTCGAAGGCATCCTTGTCGTGGATGGAGGTCACCTCATGGTACATGTTGAAGACCTCACGCTGATCAAGCGAGAGACTCTCGACGATGTACTGGAAGGTGTGCGTGTGGATCGCCTCTTCGAAGGCCTGACGCAGCATGTACTGGCGGGCTTCTGGGTTGGTGACGTGCTTGAAGATCGCGAGTACGATGTTGTTACCAACGAGGCTCTCTGCAGTGCTGAAGAAGCCGAGATTACGCATGATAACCTGACGCTCTTCTGCAGTCAGCTTGTTGGACTTCCAGAGCTCGATGTCGCGCTGCATGGAGATCTCATTCGGCATCCAGTGGTTGGAACAACCTTTGTTGTAGTAATCCCAGGCCCATGTGTACTTCAGCGGCATGAGCTGGTTCACATCGACCTGCTGGCAGTTGACGAGACGCTTCTGGTCAGGGTCAATGCGCTTGGTGAGATCGTGGAAGGTGGCGGGTTGTGAGGATGAGTTGCAGCAGGACATGGTATGGTTTCTCCGGGTGGGTTGTTTAATCTAAAGGGATCTTGTTGGGACTACCAGTGGCTAAATAACGATTGGGGTTCTTTTTGGTTATTGTTACTGACAGGCTTCGCACTCACCACCATTGCGCATCGCCTCGATGCTGCAGGCCTGAGCCTGTTCGGGGGTGAATTCTTTTTTCTTGGGTTGGTTGACCCAATTTGGACGGGCCTGGCTGGTGCTCTGCTCGACCGTGGAGGCGGCTGTGGCGCGTAGGTAGTAGGTAGTCTTGAGACCAGTCTCCCAAGCATGAAGATACATGTCGTTGAGCTTACGACCGTTAGGGGCGGCGATGTAAAGGTTCAGCGACTGACCCATGTCGATCCACTTCTGACGACGGCTGGCGCACTCAATATACCAGCCCGGCTCCACCTCAAAGGCGGTGCGGTAGATCTCGCGGATATTCTCAGGAATGCGGTCGATGCCAAGGATGGAGCCATCCATGTACTTGAGTTCTTCGAGCATCTTGCGATCCCAGAGACCGAGAGCCTTGAGGTCCTCGACGAGATAGCTGTTGATGACCGTGAAGTCACCGCTCAGGTTCCCCTTAGCAAAGAGGTTCTTGAAGGTCGGTTCGATCGACTGGGAAACACCGGTGATGTTGGAGATGGTCGCGGTTGGGGCGATCGCCATGGTGTTGCTGTTGCGCATGCCATGCTTACGTACGGCAGCACGGATGACATTCCAGTCGAGCGTGCTGGAGCGATCCATGGTGACAGCGGTTCCCCGCTCTTGCTCGAGGAGATCGATGGTATCGATCGGAAGGAGGCCCCGATCCCACTTGGATCCCTTGTAGCTCTCGTAGGCACCACGCTCAGCGGCTAGCTCTGTGGAGGCCAAGATGGCGAAATAGGAGATCGCCTCCATGCTGGTGTCGGCGAAAGCCACCGCCTCCTGACTAGCGTAGCTGATCTTGAGCTTGTAGAGGGCATCTTGGAAGCCCATGAGCCCCATGCCGACCGGGCGGTGACGCAGGTTGGCGTTCTTCGCCTCGGGCGTCGGATAGTAATTGATGTCGATGACGTTATCGAGCATCCGCATGGCGGTCCGGATCGTCTTCTCAAGGAGGGCGAGATCGAGACCGTTCTCGTTGACGTGCAGGGGCAGACCAATGGAGCCGAGGTTACAGACAGCCGTCTCATCGGCGGAGGTGTTGAGCAGGATCTCGGTGCAGAGATTGGAGCTGTGAACCACACCCACGTGATCCTGGGGAGAACGTAGGTTGGAGGGATCCTTGAAGGTGATCCAGGGATGGCCTGTCTCGAACACCATTGAAAGAATCTTGCGCCAGATGGAGGCCGCCTCGACTCGCTTGAAGAGAGGCATCTCACCACGATCAGCCATGGCCTCGTACTCGCTATAACGCTCCTCGAAGGCGCGACCATAGAGGTCGTGCAGGTCAGGGGTGTCGCTGGGGCTGAAAAGAGTCCACTGGGCGTTCTCCTTGACCCTCTTCATGAAGAGGTCGGGGATCCAGTTAGCGGTGTTCATGTCGTGGGTGCGCCGACGCTCGTCACCGACGTTTTTACGAAGCTCAAGGAAGTCCTCGACGTCCAAATGCCAGGTCTCAAGGTAGGCGCACATGGCTCCCTTACGCTTGCCACCTTGGTTGACGGCAACCGCAGTGTCGTTGGCCACCTTGAGGAATGGGATCACGCCTTGGCTCTCTCCATTGGTCCCTTTGATCAGGGAACCGGTCGCGCGGACGTTGGTCCAGTCGTTGCCGAGTCCGCCGGCCCACTTGGAGAGCTTGGCATCGTCGCTGATGCACTTGAAGATGTGATCGAGATCATCCATCACCGTGGTCAAGTAGCAGGAGCTCAACTGGGGATGGAGCGTACCGCAATTAAAGAGGGTCGGCGTTGAGGAGGTGAAGAGGAAGCTGGAGAGGAGTTCGTAGAACTCGATAGCACGCTCATTCTTCTGGGCACCCTCATTGAGAGCAAGGCCGAGGCAGACGCGCATCCAGAAGAACTGAGGCGACTCGATACGGCGGCCACCGATGTGAATCAGATACCGGTCATAGATCGTCTGCAGTCCCATGTAGTTGAACTGGAGGTCACGCTCGGGCTTGAGCGCTGCGGCGATCTTCTTGAGATCGAAGCCAAGAAGGTCGGGAGAGAGGCGGTGGGCAGCGATACCCTCCTCAAGGTAGGCCTGGAATCGGGAGGCGTGAGCGACCGTGATGTCGTGGTAGTGCTCGAATCCGGGCAAGGTCTCGCGGTAGATCGTCTCCAGCAGGAGACGCGCCGTCACGTAGCCGTAGGCTGGATCCATCTCAATACGTGACTTGGCGGCGAAGATCATCGCCTTCTCGATCTCATCGATGCGGACTCCGTCGTAGAGATTACGCATGGTCTCATCGGCCATCTCCCGGGCATCGCAGCGATCCTCAAACCCACGGCAGGCGCGGATCAGGGTACGGCGGATGCGCTGAGGCTCGAGCACCTCCTTGATTCCATCACGCAGGGTGATGTGAAGTTCGGCTTGGACGTGTCCAGTGACGTCACGATCACCACGCAAGGCGCGGGCCTTGCGGCGGTCCTCACGATAAATAATGTAGCGACGGGCCACCTGAGTGTGGCCCTGAATCATCAAGGCCTCTTCGACTGCATCCTGTACGCGCTCGATCTCGAGCTCTTCGCCGCGGATGGCGCGACCGAAAAGACGCTGAACAACAGCCGCTGTCACCGACAAAGCGGCGGCCCGATCTTCGGGAGAGAGGGTGTAATCGCTCGGGATATCGCGATCGGCCTTGAACGCACTCTCGACGGCAAGACGGATGCGCTCCTCGTTGAAGGATTCGGCGCGACCATCACGCTTGCGCACAGTGAATTCACGACCCTGCATGGGGTCGACCCCGTTGAGGGATAATTGTCCGGAGAGAGGTTCCATAGGATCGGTCTGAAGGGTTGAAGGAAGGGGTTTGGGGGTTTTGGGAAAAAAGTCCATAAAACACTATATGTTGTGTGCCGTGGATCTGACGACCGCAATTTGTAGGTCATACAGCGGCATCTGGTCAACGAGATTTGTGAGGGTTTTTCTTTTTTCTTTTTCTCTTTTGGGGAGTGAAAATTAAGGTTCTAAGCTCGATTTTCGGGTGCAAAAACCATCACAGCAAGCACTAGAATCACCACCCTGCGAATTAAAGTCGGGGAAAAAGATTGCAGCGCAATTAAGTGGGGCGGGAGCCCCTCTTTTATTGGCTGCGCAGGGCTACCCCAGCGCCCGAGACCAGAGCAAGTGCCTCGCCAACAAGGAAGAGTGATCCGGCAAGTAAAACAGGGGCTTTGGGGGGGGCATCGCAAGACTCGGCGAAAGCCATAGCCTCCCCGAGTGATTCAAAATGATGGGTTGGAACCCCCAGAGATACCGCTAGCTCTGCCAAATTCTTAGGATCCCCTCCCCTCGGAGAGGCCACTGGGACCAGAAAGATTTCCTCAGCAAGAGGAGCAAGCTCCGCAAGCAGGGCCTCAGGATTCTTGTCAGCAAGGGCACCGAAGATCAGCCTGCAGCGTTGCCCGCCGAATTCCTCCCGCCATGTGGCAACCAACTGGCGCGCCGCATGAACATTGTGCGCTCCATCCAGAATGAGTTTCCCTCCACGCAGTCGCTGAAATCTTCCCGGCCAAGCTACCGAGGCAAGGCCGTTCGCAACCGCCTCCTCCGAGAGTTCAAAGCCAGCCGCCCGCACAAGCCCTAGGGCAAGCGCCGCGTTGTGACGCTGATGAGAGCCAGCCAGTCCCACTAACGTTGTGCGTGGAAGATGATCGGTGATCCATTGAAGAGAGGTTCCAAGCTCGGCTGCTGCACTGCTGAGCACCTCTGCTGCCTCCGCCTCCTGGGGACCAGTGACGGCGGGGACACCTGGACGCAGGATCCCAGCCTTCTCCCGGGCGATCTTGCCCAAAGTCTCCCCGAGCCACTCAGTGTGATCGAGAGCGATCGGCGTGATGGCACAGGCCAACTTGGGGGCCAAATTGGTGGCGTCCAAACGACCACCGAGACCTGTCTCCAAGATGACGACCTCACAACCGGCACGGGCAAACAACTCAAAGGCCAACGCAGTCACGAGTTCAAAGAATGTCGGCTGCTCGGTCTCCCTCCATCCCGCCGTCACCTCACGCAAGCGATTGATCCCAATGGCAATCTCCTCAGCGGAGGCATTCACCCCATCGATTCGGATCCGCTCGGAAAATTCCACCAGATGCGGCGAGGTGTAGAGACCGACGCGATGCCCCGAGGAGCGGAGCATGGACTCGGCAAAGGCACAAACAGATCCCTTTCCGTTGGTTCCTGCCACATGGAGGGAGCGCAAGCCCCTCTCCGGATTCCCGAGCGCAGCCAACAGCCGCTCCATTCGCTCTAGTCCCGGTTGAACGCCCCGACTCTGGGTGGCGACCAGCCAATCAAGGGGAGAGAAGGACTGCATGTGGAAACCTGAAACTTGAAAAGGTCAGAAATCAGACTTTCGCAAAATCGAAGAAATCAAGGGCAGCTCAAGCATGAGCCAATCGATGGAAGGCTAAAACATGAACGCTGAAAGAATCAGGTCTCAGCCTTCAAGTTTCATCTCTTCCTCTCCCCCCGCTACTTCCCCATGAGATTCCCGATGATCGTGATGAGGGTCTCGCGCATCTTGGACCGGGGGACGATCTCATCGACAAGCCCGTGCTCCAGGAGGAATTCAGCAGTCTGGAAACCTTCCGGCAGTTCTTGATGGGTAGTCTCTCGGATCACGCGCGGACCGGCAAAACCAATCATGGCTTTCGGTTCGGCCAAGGCGATGTCACCTAGAGTGGCAAAGCTCGCCATGACACCGGCGGTTGTCGGGTTCGTCAGGACTGCGATGTAGGGAAGCCCCGCCTCACCATGACGGGCAAGTGCGCCGCTGGTCTTGGCCATCTGCATGAGTGAGAGTACCCCCTCGTACATGCGGGCCCCGCCGGAAGCGCAGACGATAATCACAGGCCGCTTGGCCTTCGTGGAGGCCTCGATCAGGCGGGTGATCTTCTCACCCACCACCGAACCCATCGTTGCAGCCAAGAAAGAGAAATCCATGACCGCCAAGCCGATGGGGTGCCCCCCCATCTTTCCGGATCCGGTGATCACCGCATCGATCAGGCCGGTCTTCTCACGGTAGGTCTTGAGTCGGTCCTCATAGGTAGCAACCCCCTTGAAGCCAAGAGGATCGACCGCCATCATCGCCGCATCGCTCTCCTCAAAGGACCCCTCATCCACCAGCGTGGAGATCCGCTCATGGGCTCCCATCGTGAAGTGATGCCCACACTTGGGACAGACACGCATGTTCTCCTCAATAGCGAGATGATGCACCATCTCGGAACATCCGGGGCACTTTGTCCAAAGCCCCTCCGGCATCTCATTTCGCTTCTTGTGAGAAAACTTCAGCGTCGGCTTTTTGAAAATCGTCATCGCACGAATTCTGCATCAAATCGGGGGTGGATGGGAAGCACGACATCGGCTTTGCCAATGTCCGAAGGGTAAGACCTTAAACTTGAAACCTGAAAAATAATACCTCCTGCTTCCCCCTCAGGTTTCAAGTCTCAGCTTTCAGCCCTCTTT